>Ga0302314_10000413_pt1 | contig 78988 bp, 80 predicted proteins | sample III_Palsa_N2_3_FD_200533 | JGI IMG/M metagenome (GOLD analysis project Ga0302314, IMG submission 200533) | Peat permafrost microbial communities from Stordalen Mire near Abisko, Sweden - III_Palsa_N2_3 | ecosystem: Environmental > Terrestrial > Soil > Palsa > Peat permafrost | place: Sweden...
CCTGTCCCATAACACCGGCGGAATGTGAGCCACGGGCCGCAAGCCGCCCAGCATGGCGGCCGCGTGCACCAGCACGTCGAGACGCCGATGGCGCTCGAAGATGGCGAGCCCCAGCTGATCAATGCCGTCGCCCTTGGCCAGGTCCATGGGGACCAGCGTGGCCCGCTGGCCGCCGGCGGCCTGGATGGCGTCATCCAGCTCTTCGAGCGCGCCCTGCGTGCGTCCGACGGCGATGACGTGGGCGCCGGCGGCCCCGAGGGCCTCGGCGGCGGCGCGGCCTATTCCGCGAGTCGCCCCGGTGACAAGCGCGACGCGCCCGGTCAGGGTCTGTCGTGACGGAGTCATGGGTGGCTAGGCGTCGATGAGAAACGAGAGCTGGCGTTCCGCCGGTTCGTCGCGACCTTCGGCGATTTCCCGGTCGAGCAAGCGGGTCGGATAGTCGCCGGTGAAATAGTGGTCGGTGAACTGCGGATGCTCCGGATCGCGCGCGCCGACGCCAAGGGCCCAGTAAAGTCCTTCCACCGAAAGAAAGCCCAGGCTGTCGACCTCCAGCAACCGTGCCATCTGCTCGAGCGAGCGATGGGCGGCCAGCAGGTGGTCGCGGTCCGGCATGTCGATGCCGTAGAAGTCCGGCCATTTGATCGGCGGCGAGGCGGACCTGAGGTGAACCTCGGTGGCGCCGGCCTCCCGCACCATACGAGCGACCCGCACCGAATTGGTCCCGCGCACGATGGAATCGTCGATCAGCATCACGCGCTTGCCGGCCAGAACGGCCTTGTTGGGCGAGAGTTTCATCCGCACGCTCAGTTCGCGGGCGTCCTGATTGGGCTGGATGAAGCTGCGACCCACATAGTGATTGCGGATGATGCCCATTTCGTACGGCAGGCCGCTGGCCTGGGCGTAGCCGAGCGCCGCCGGCACGCCGGAATCCGGCACCGGCACGACCACGTCCGCCGCCGCGGCGCACTCCTGGGCCAGGCGCTCGCCCATGCGCTTGCGGACGTCATAGACGGACAAACCGTTCACCACCGAATCCGGCATGGCGAAATAGACGTATTCGAAGGCGCAGGGTCTGGCCTTCGCCGCCGGGAAGGGCCGGTAGCTGCGGATCTGGCGGTCCGAAACCACGACCATCTCGCCGTGCTCGACATCGCGCACGAACTTCGCCCCGACCATTTCGAGCGCGCGGGTCTCCGAGGCGAGCACCGGCTTGCCGTTGAGGTCGCCCAAGACGAGCGGCCGGATGCCGAGCGGGTCGCGCACGCCGATGAGCTTTTTGTTGGTCAGGGCGACCAGGGCGTAGCCGCCCTCGATCTGGCTGATCGCGTCGATGAAGCGGTCGACGATCTTGCCGCGCCGCGACCTGGCCAGGAGGTGCAAAATCACTTCCGAGTCCGACGTCGACTGGAAGATCGCCCCGTCGGCGACCAGTTGCTCGCGCAGGAACAGGAAATTGGTCAGATTGCCATTGTGGGCGATGGCCACGCCGCCGGCCTGCAGGTCGGCGAACATCGGCTGGCCGTTGCGCAGAAAGCTGCCGCCGGCCGTCGAATAGCGTGTGTGACCGATGGCCGAGCGGCCGGGCAGGCGCAGCGACAGGTCGCCGGAGAACGATTCGCCCACATGGCCCAGGTGCCGTTCGGTATGGAAGCCTGCGCCGTCGAATGCGGCGATGCCACACGCTTCCTGGCCGCGGTGTTGCAGGGCGTGCAGGCCGAGCGCGGTGACGCTGGCGGCGCCGGCGGTGTCGAAGACGCCGAACACGCCGCATTCAAGGCGCGGCTTGTCATCGAGTGGATCACCCCGCGATGGGTTGAGGTCGATCATTGCCGTGATTTCTCCACGAGCACATTGAGGGCGCCGCGCTGCCTGTCCGTGTAACCCTTCGAGCGGGGTTTTGCGTCATCCGCGCTGTCATTCGGCCCATCGGCGTCGGAGTCTTCGGGCGACAGCGCATTCTCCACCTCCGGCGCGGCGTGACGCACCAGCGCCATGCCCTTGGGCGCGATGGCTTGCAACGCTCCCCCGGCGGCGTTGGCCAGGGGATAGATCCTGGCCTGCGTATACCAGTGCGGCAGACGCTCTGGCGGCGTCGCCGCGCGGATCGCCAGCACGATAACGCCCACGGCCACTACGCCCCGCGCCAGGCCGATGGCCAAGCCCGCGATCCGGTCGAGGCCGGACAAGGCGGTCTGGCGCACGCCGCGCGTGAGCAGGCCGCCCGCCAAGCGGACGGTGATGTAGACCGCAAGAAACATCCCGACCAGCGCCGCGACGTGAGCCAGCCAACGGGTGTGGATGAAGTGGCCGGCCAGAGGCGCGGTGAATCGCAGGCAGAAAATCGCGGCGACAACGGCGATCACGAAAGCGGCCACGGTGACGACCTCGCGTGTCGCGCCGCGGACAAATCCCACCAGCCCCGACCCCAAGAGAATGGCGCCGGCGGCGATGTCGAAACCTGTCACGCCGCTTCAACTCCACGCGTTTTCGCCGATGCGGCTGATCGCCTCGGCCAATCGATTGACACCCGTCACGGCGACCCCGCCGCTTCGGCCCGCGGCCCCCTGGGGCGCCAGGGCGCGCGAGAAGCCGAGCTTGGCCGACTCCTTCAGGCGCATTTCACTGCGGCTCACGCTTCGAACGTCTCCCGACAGACTGATCTCGCCGAAAACGACGCAATCCTGCGGCAGCGCCATCTCCAGCGCCGAGGAGGCGAGCGCCGCCGCGGCCGCCAGGTCCGCCGCCGGTTCGCTGATCCGCAGGCCGCCGGCGACGTTCAAATAGACATCGCGCGTGGCGAATCCAAGACCGCAGCGGGCGTCGAGCACGGCCAGGATCATGGCCAGGCGTCCCGAATCCCAGCCGACAACCGCGCGCCTGGGTGTTCCGTATACCGATGGCGCCACCAACGCCTGAAATTCCACCAGCACCGGCCGCGAACCCTCGATACCGGCGAACACCGCCGTCCCCGCCGCCCGCTCGCCGCCCTCGCCGAGAAAGAGCGCGGAGGGATTTTTCACTTCCGTAAGCCCGGCGTCCCCCATCTCGAAGACCCCGATCTCGTCGGTCGCGCCGAAGCGGTTCTTCGCGCCGCGCAGGATGCGGAACGGATAGCCGCGTTCGCCCTCGAAGGAGAGCACGGCGTCGACCATGTGCTCGACCACCCGAGGACCGGCGATCTGGCCGTCCTTGGTCACGTGTCCCACCAGAATGACGGCGATGTCGCGTTTCTTGGCCATGCGGACGAGTTCGCCCGCGCAAGCGCGCACTTGGGTCACCGAGCCCGGGCCGGCCTCGTGCGCGTCGCTCCACAAGGTCTGGATGGAGTCCAGCACCACCAGGTCGCAGGCTTCGCGCTTGAGGCCCTCGATGATGGCGCGCAGCGACGTCTCCGCCGCCAGCCTCACCGGAGCGTCGGCCAGGCCCATGCGCTGGGCGCGGGCGCGGATCTGAGCCGCCGCCTCCTCGCCGGAAATATAGACGCAACTCGCCCCACGCCGGGCGGCCTTGGCGACCACCTCGAGCAGCAGCGTCGACTTGCCGACCCCTGGATCGCCGGCCAGCAACAGGGCCGAGCCGCGCACCACGCCGCCGCCGACGACGCGGTCGAACTCGGCGACACCGGTGGTGATCCGTTCGGGCGTCGGCGTCTCGGTGGTCAGCGCCTCGAAGGCCATGCCGGCACCCTTGCGGCCGCGTCCAAGCGCGCCGGGCGGCGAGCCGCCGACCTCTTCGGCCAGGGTGTTCCAGGCGCCGCACGCGCCACACTGGCCCGCCCACTTGGCGTGGACCGAGCCGCAGGACTGGCAGACATAGAGCGCGCCGTCGCGGGCCATGGGTCACTGATTCGTTCGGCTAAGGCCGAAATCATACATGAGCTGGGCAAAAACACCGTAAAACCCGAGCGCTCGATCCATCTCGCCAGGGCGCCACATTTACGCTAGCCTCCGCCTAAGTTCCGCCATGGAGCGTCCAGGGTCGGCAGGGAGGGTCTGAGATGAGCGTTGTGGAGCAACCACGAAGCGCGGGCTTGGTCGCGCGCGTGCAGGGCATACTGACAAAGCCCGCGGCCGAGTGGGACGTCATCGACGGCGAGTCGTCCACGATTCAGGGCCTCTTCACCGGCTACGCCTGCATCCTGGCGGCGATCATCCCGATCGTGTCGGCGCTGGCCGGGTTTTTGGCGTTCTCCGCGCTCGGCGTTCTGCACAGCATGATGCCGTTCGCCTCCCGCCTGGGTCCGGTGGCGATCTTCGGCGGGGCTGTGATTTCCTACATCTCAGCCCTCGTCACGACCTTTGCCGTCGGCTTCATCATCGACGCCCTAGCGCCTAGCTTCGACGGTCAACGCAGCCAGATCCAAGGGATGAAGCTGGCGGTCTACTCCTGGACGGCGGTGTGGGTTAGCGGCATCGCGTTGATCATCCCCTTGCTCGGCGGCCTCGTCGTGCTCGCGGCGCTCATCTACAGCCTCTATACGTTCTGGATTGGCGCGCCGAAGCTCATGAAGATTCCGGCGGAGAAGGCGTCGGGTTATGCGGTGGTCTGCATGCTCGCTTCGCTGGTGGCAGGCGCGGTGATCTTTTGGGTGCTCCACGCCATCGAGGGCATGCTCTTCGTGGGCTCGATGATGAGCGGCGGCCTCTGACCACGACTTACCCGCGCCCCGATGGGGCGCGGCCGTCACCTGGGCTCGAACCGGCCTTCGCGGGCGTGGTTCGAGAACTTGGTCAGGTCTTCGTCGAAGTGCAGACGGACCACGCCGATCGGCCCGTGCCGTTGCTTGCCAACGATGATTTCGGCGATGTTGCGGATGGAGTCGAGCTTCTCCTCCCACTCGATGTGCTCGGCCGTATTGTCCTTCGGCTTGGCGCGCGAGAGGTAATAGGCCTCCCGGTAGATGAACATCACGACGTCGGCGTCCTGTTCGATGGAGCCGGACTCGCGCAGGTCGGCCAACTGAGGCTTCTTGTCCTCCCGGTTCTCCACCTGGCGTGAAAGCTGGGCCAAGGCGAGCACGGGAACATCGAGCTCCTTGGCCAGCGCCTTGAGGCCCTGGGTGATCTGGGTGACTTCCTGCACGCGATTTTCCATCCGCGCCGTGTCGGCCCCGGTGACGAGCTGCAGATAGTCGACGACGATGAGATCGAGACCGGTCGTGCGCTTCAGCCGCCGGGCCCTGGCCGCCAGCTTGGCGATGGAAATGCCGCCGGTATCGTCGATGTGCAGGGGCGCGTTGGCGATCTCGATGGCCGCGTCGCGGATCATGCCGAATTCCGAGGCGGTGATCTGGCCCTTGCGGATCTTGTCCGACGGCACCCCGGTCATCTCGGCGAGTATGCGCAATGCGAGTTGTTCGGCGCTCATTTCGAGCGAGAAGAACGCCACCACGCCGCCGCGCGCCGTCCGCTTCGCGCCGTCGGGAAGGACCTCGTAGGCATAGTGGCGGGCGACGTTGAAGGCGATGTTGGCGCCCAGCGCCGTCTTACCCATGGAGGGCCGGGCCGCCAGAACAACGAGATCCGAGGCGTGCAGGCCGCCCAGCTGTTCGTCGAGGTCCCTGAGGCCGGTGGAAAGACCCGACAGACCTCCTTCGCGACCATAGGCCGCCTCGGCCATTTCGACGGCGCCGGTAAGCGCTTTGTCAAAACCCACCAGGCCCTGGCTGGCCGAGCCGGTCTCGGCCAGGGTGAACAGCTTCTGCTCGGCGGATTCGATCTGCTCGCGGCCTGATCGTTCCGGGTCTCCCGTGTGCGCGTCGGTCGAAATCTCGCCGCCGATCCGGATCAGCGCCCGCCGCAGAGCGAGATCGTGGATCACCCGGCCGTAGTGAGGGGCGTTGGCCGCCGGCGGGGCGTGCTCCACCAGGTCGGCGAGGTAGCGAACGCCCCCCAGGTCCACGAACGCGGGGTCGCGCTGAAACTGCTCGGCCAAGAGGATCGGTTCGGCGAGTTGGCCGTGGCGGACGTGCCGCTGGATGGCGTCGAACAGCCGGCCGTGGAATGGCTCGAAAAAGTCGCCGCTCTGCAGCTGGTCGCTTAGCTGCTCATAGGCGCTGTTGTCGTAAAGCAGGGCGCCCAACAGGGCTTGTTCGGCTTCGATGTTGGCCGGCGCGTGGGCGATCTCGAGGGTCGGCGCGGCGGGTCGGAGATCGAGAAGCGGTACGAGGGCCATGAGACCTTTGAAGATAGACTAGGCGGGCCTCGGTGGGGGAACAAACCCGCGGGCTGTCCCCAGAAAAACGCCGGCTGTGGATGACCTTGTCGCTGGGTCCGCCTCGCACCCCCGACGCGGGGGAGGAGGACGGTCTCAGGCCTCTTCGGCGAACGTCTGCTGCTGGCCCGCGCCGCCTTCCATGAGGTCCTTGGCGGAGCTGGCGTCGGCCGCGCGATCGGCGTCGAACTGGGTGGCGATGACGTCTTCGCCCTTCGCTTGGCGTTCGGCCTCGTCGGCGCTGCGGGCGATGTTGATCTTCACCGTCACGTTCACTTCGGGGTGCAACCGCACCTTGATCTCGTGGACGCCCAGGGCTTTGATCGGACGGTCGAGCACGATCATGGCGCGATCGACCTTGCCGCCTTCGGCGTTGACCGCGTCAGCCACGTCGCGGCCCGACACCGAGCCGTAGAGCTGGCCGGTTTCGCCCGCCTGGCGGATCATGATGTAGGACGCGCCGTCGAGCTTGGCGCCCGACTTGGTGGCGGCCTCGCGCGCATTGGCGTTGCGCTCTTCGATGTCGGCGCGCATGCCGTCGAACACCTTCATGTTCGCCGAATTGGCGCGCAGCGCCTTGGCGCGCGGCAGCAGGAAGTTGCGTGCGAAGCCGTCCTTTACCGACACCACTTCGCCGAGCGCGCCCAGGCGCTCCACGCGTTCGAGCAGAATGACTTTCATGGCGCGCTCCTTACCGGGTCACGTAAGGCAGCAGGGCGAGGTAGCGGGCGCGCTTGATCGCCTGGGCCAGTTCGCGCTGCTTCTTGGCCGAGACGGCCGTGATGCGCGACGGCACGATCTTGCCGCGCTCGGAGACGTAGCGCTGCAGCAGCTTGACGTCCTTGTAATCGATCTTGGGGGCGCCGGCGCCCGAGAACGGGCACACCTTGCGCCGACGCATGAAGTTGCGCCGCGGGCCGCCAGTGGCGGAGGGTTCGGGAGTGATGGTTTCGTCGCTCATGATTTCTTTGCCTTGTCGGTTCAGGCCGGGACGTCGTCGAAGCGCCGCTCGCGCTCGCGGTCGCGGCGGGCGAGGACCGGAGAGAGCTCCAGATCGAGCTCTTCAACCCGCAGCGTCAGAAAACGCAGCACGTCCTCGTTGAGGGACAGCTGCCGCTCCATCTCCTTCACGGCCGCCGGCGCGGCGTCGATGGCGAGCAGGGAGTAGTGACCCTTGCGGTTCTTGCGGATGCGGTAGGTGAGGTTGCGCAGGCCCCAGTATTCGATCTTGGCGACATGGCCGCCCTGACCTTCGATCAAGGTCTTGAGTTCCTCGTTCAGGGTCTCGGCCTGGGCGGCCGAAATGTCCTGACGGGCGATGAGCACGTGCTCGTAGAACGCCATGGCGTTTTAGCTTCCGCTTCTTGGGCGCGGCGTTGCGGGGGGCAGGGAAGGCGCCCTCCGAAACGATGGCTCTTACCGCGGCGGCCGGGAGGTTCCCGAGCCCTTTGACGCTCCGCGCAAGACCACGCCCGTTCAAGGAGCGGCGCTGTTAGCCGTAAACGGTGCGGAAGGCAAGGATAGTCGCAGGAATCGGGCGCGGAGTGCGGGTCTCAGCCGGCTTTGAGTGTAAGGGGCAGGTCCAACTCCACCCGATCGTGCGTCACCTTTGGCGTGATCCGACCGCGCTCGCCCCGGTCCAACCGCACCAGACCGTAGCCTTCCATCGTCCGCAATGTGCGCGACAGGTTGGACTTCGCCTTGCCGGTGATGCGCGCCAACTCGTCGAGCGAGCCGGGCGCGCGCTCCACGATCACCCGCAGCAGATCGCGATTACCCGCCGACAGCACCTTGGCGAAGGACTCGGTCGAGGTGAACCAGACTTTTGGCTCGTCGGCCGCCACGCGCCGCTCGCCGCGCGCGATGGCCAGGGTGCGAGCCTTCATGTCCTCATAGTTGGCGATACCAACCTTCAGCGTCGTCATCGGATCACTCCTCTCTCACGCAATACCCCGTCCACCGTCACCCAGAAATCGGCGAGCAAGGTCGCCGCGTCCTGGTACTCTTAGGCCCTGATCGTCCGCAGTCGGTGGCGATGATCCTGGGGTTCGCCACGATTCTGTCTCGCTACCGGATGGGCGTTGTCGAAGCCGACCAGTCGCTCGCCATCCGGCCCGTGCAGAGTGAGCGAGTAGTCCAGTCCGTGTGGCTTCTCCTGCGACACGGGCACAGGTGTCACGACGAACCGAACCCAGTAGCCACCATCCGGGTCCACCACGAGAACCTGCCCGTCGAGGTCCAGAAGCACATCAAGGGTCGGGTCGCGCGCCTCCGTCACGGCGTGATGTTATCAGACTGAAGCAACTTGTGCAACGAAAGTGACGCCGCCGTAGTGGGTCAGTTTGAATTTGGGCGCACACGCGGCGATCGGATCAAAAGGAGGCCGATGGCGAGCAGAAGCGGCCCCAGCGTGACAGCGAACAGCTGAAGCCCTGATAGGAAATTGGTGAGCGGCGGAATGCGCTCCGCCGGCACAGATCGAAACATCTGCGCCATGGTCCAGACGCCCCAGAACGAATAGGTGCCCAGCCCACGCTGAGCGCCACCAGCGTCCATTTGACCAATCTGATCAATCCGTCGCTCGCCGCCTGTAGGAACCGCGCTTCGCTGGCTTAGCCGCCACCGCCAAGAGCTCACATCGGGTGCTTGTCGCGCCAGGCCTTCACCGCCGCCAGGGTCTGGGCGACATGGTCGTTGGGCTTCAAGTCGGAATAGGCCAGCAGGATCTTGCCGTCCGGGGCGATCACATAGCTTGTGCGATCGGACCAGCCGGGGCGCAGGGCCAGCGTCGCTTTGTAGGCGGCGGCGATCTTGGCGCCCGGGTCGGCCGCGACAGGGAACTTGGAGCGGCATTCGCTCACTGAAAACTCGGTCAGGCGGTCGATGTTGCCGGCCGTGATCCCCATGAGCGTCGCGCCGAGGGCCTGATACTGCGGCTGGGCTTCGGCGAAGTCGTGGGCCTCGATGGTGCAGCCGGACGTGAAGGCCGCCGGGAAAAAATACAGCACCACCGGTCCTTTGCGCAGGGCGTCCTTGAGATCGAACGGGAACTGCTTGCCGGCCATGGAGGCCTGGGCGGCGAAGTCCGGCGCCTTGTCCCCGACGGCGAGGGCCGCGAGCGCGGCGGGGGCTGTGGCGAGGCAAAGCGCGGCGACGCCGGCGGCGATCAGACTTTTCATGAGTTCACTCCCTGGTGTGCCGACATTATGCGGCGAGATGGGCCTCGCGCGCCAGGGGGCGGAGCTTGTCGCAGGTCGGGGTTTGACCTAACCCTCCGCGCGCCGATTCAGAAGCCTAAGGAAACGCACGCCAGATGAGCCTCGCCTTTCTCTTTCCCGGTCAGGGCAGCCAGGCAGTGGGCATGGGCGCCGAGCTGGCCGAAGCCTTCGCCTCGGCCCGCGGCGTGTTCGAGGAAGCGGATGACGCTCTGGGTCAGCACCTCTCCCGCCTGATGCGCGAGGGACCGGTCGAGGAGTTGACGCTCACCGAGAACGCTCAACCGGCGCTGATGGCCGTGAGCTTGGCGGTGATGGCGGCCTTGAAGAAGGATTTCGGCGTTGAGGTCACCCGCGCCGCGTTCGTCGCCGGCCATTCGCTGGGTGAATATTCGGCGCTGGCCGCGGCCGGGGCGCTCGCGCTCGGCGACGCCGCCCGCCTCCTGAAGCTGCGCGGCCAGGCCATGCAGCGCGCCGTGCCCGTGGGCGAAGGGGCCATGGCCTCGCTTATCGGACCCAAGAGCGACGTCGCTCTGGCCGAAGCCGCGGCGGCGGCCGGAAGCGCGGCCGGCGTGTGTGTGGTCGCCAACGACAACAACGCCGGCAATGTCGTCATCTCCGGCGCCAAGGCGGCCGTCGATCTGGCCATCGAGAAGGCCAAGGAGCTTGGCGCGCGCGCCATCCCGCTCAACGTCTCGGCGCCGTTCCATTGTCCGCTGATGGCCCGGGCGGCGGAGGAAATGGCCGAGGCGCTCGGCGACGCACGCATCGTCTCGCCGCGCCCGCCGGTGGTGACCAACGTCATGGCGCGTCCGACCGCCGACGCCGAGGAGATACGCCGGCTCCTGGTCGAGCAGGTCACCGGCCGCGTGCGCTGGCGCGAAAGCATGGAGTGGCTGGCGGGCGAGGGCGGGATCATGGTCTTCGCCGAAGCGGGGTCCGGCAACGTGCTGACCGGTATCGCCAAACGCATCGCGCCGGAGGCGGCGGCTTTCGCCCTCAACGGGCCGGCCGACCTCGAAGCCTTCGCCAAGACGCTCTGATCGGGGGAAGAGCCATGTTCGACCTATCGGGCAAGACCGCGCTCGTGACCGGCGCCACCGGCGGTATCGGCGGGGCGATCGCCAAGGCCCTGCACGGCGCCGGCGCCCATGTGGTCCTTTCCGGCACGCGCGCGACGGTTCTGGCGGGCCTCGCCGTCGAGCTCGGCGGAGGGGTGAGCACGGTTGCTTGCGATCTGTCGGATTCGGCGGCGGTCGATGGCCTGGTCGAGGCGGCGGAGAGCGCGGCCGGCGCGCCGCTCGATATCCTGGTCGCCAATGCGGGCGTGACGCGCGACGGCCTGCTGCTGCGCATGAAAGACGAGGACTGGGACACCGTCCTCACCGTCAACCTCGAAGGCTACTTCCGCCTCGCACGCGCCGCGCTGAGGGGCATGATGCGCCGGCGCTTCGGCCGCATCGTCGGCATCACCTCGGTGGTGGGAGTCACCGGCAATCCCGGTCAGACCAACTATGCCGCCTCCAAGGCCGGGATGATCGGCTTTTCCAAGGCGCTCGCCCAGGAAGTGGCCAGTCGGTCGATCACGGTCAATTGCGTGGCGCCGGGGTTCATCGAAAGCCCGATGACCAACGCCCTCAATGAGGCGCAGAAGAGCCAGATACTTTCGACCATTCCGGCGGGACGTCTGGGCGCCGGCGCCGACGTGGCGGCCGCGTGCGTCTTCCTCGCCAGCGACGAAGCGGCCTATGTCACCGGCCAGACACTGCACGTGAACGGCGGTATGGCGATGATCTGACGCGCTCGCGGGGCCTCGCCGGCCCCGCTAGGCGGGCCCCAAGGAACATGATAGGCGGGATTTCGATCGAAGGAACTTTTCTAGGGACGGGTCGCGGATAGCGACCTTCGATGACAAACCACCAGGACCGGAATGGGCGGCGTGTTCGCTCTGGGGCCTGCTAACGAGGGACTTGAAACCTTAAGATGTCCGACATTCTCGAGCGTGTGCGCAAGATCGTCATCGAGCACCTGGACGCTGATCCCGAAAAGGTCACGGAAAAGGCCAGCTTCATCGACGACCTGGGCGCTGATAGCCTGGACAACGTCGAGCTGGTGATGGCCTTCGAAGAGGAATTCGACATCGAGATCCCCGACGATGCGGCCGAGCACATCCAGACCGTGGGCGATGCGGTGAAATTCATCGGAGAGCGCCTGGGCGCCTGACCTCCGCGCCATGCGTCGCGTCGTCGTCACGGGACTCGGTATGGTCACGCCCCTCGGCTGGGGCGTGGAAGCGAGTTGGCGCGCCCTGCTCGAGGGCAAGTCCGGCGCGGGGCGTATCACCGCCTTCGATCCCACCGACTATGCCTGCCAGGTCGCGTGCGAAGTGCCGCGCGTGGACGGCCGCGGCGGCGGCGGGCCCGACATTCCCGGCAGCTTCGACCCTGATCAGGTGATGAGCGCCAAGGACCAGCGCCGGGTCGACGACTTCATCCTCTACGCCATGGCCGCCGCCGACGAGGCGGTGGGCGACAGCGGCTGGGCGCCGACCGAAGAGTCGGACCGCGAGCGGACCGGCGTCAATATCGGCTCCGGCATCGGCGGCCTTGGCACCATCGCCGACACAGCTATCGAACTGCACGAACGTGGCCCGCGGCGGGTGAGCCCGTTCTTCATTCCCTCGGCGCTGATCAACCTCGCCTCTGGCCAGGTCTCCATCCGCCATGGATTCAAAGGCCCCAACCATTCCGTTGTCACGGCCTGCGCCACCGGGGCGCACGCGGTGGGAGACGCCATGCGCTTCATCCGCAGCGGCGATGCGGATGTGATGGTCGCCGGGGGCGCCGAAGCCGCCATATGCAAATTGGGCATCGCCGGCTTCATCGCTTGTCGGGCCATGTCGACCCATTTCAACGACACCCCCCAGAAGGCGTCGCGTCCCTACGACGCCGACCGCGACGGATTCGTCATGGGCGAGGGGGCCGGAGCCCTGGTTCTGGAGGAACTGGAGCACGCCCGGGCCCGCGGCGCGAAGATCTACGCCGAGGTCGTGGGCTACGGCCTGGCCGGCGACGCCTACCACATCACCGCGCCGGCCGACGACGGCGATGGCGGATACCGCGCCATGCGCGCGGCCGTTGCCCACGCCGGCCTTCAGCCGGCGGACATCGACTACATCAACGCCCACGGCACTTCGACGCCGCTCGGTGATGAAATCGAATTGGGCGCGGTCGAGCGACTGCTGGGCAATGCCGCGGCCAAGGTCACCATGTCGTCGACGAAGTCGGCGATCGGTCACCTGCTGGGCGCCGCCGGCGCCGTGGAAGCGGTCTTCTCGATCCTGGCGATCCGCGATCAGATCGCGCCGCCGACACTTAATCTCGACAATCCTTCCGTCGAGACCGCCATCGACCTCGCGCCGCACAAGGCCCGGCCGCGGAAGATCGACGTCGCGCTTTCGAACAGCTTCGGGTTCGGCGGCACCAACGCCAGCGTCATCTTCACGAAAGCGCCGTGATCCGCCGACCTCGCGCGCGCGGCCCTGCCAAGGGCCGGCGCCGCACCGCGAGTCCGAAAAGGGGCGGGGCTCGCCGTCTTGGCCTCATCGGCGCGGGCGCGGCCATCGGCCTCGCTCTCCTCGTCGCTGGCGCGGTCGCGTTTTTTCCGGGTTCGGCGGCGAAGAGTGGCGGGGCCACCACGGTCGTGCTGGGCGCTGGCGCCGGGCTTCCCGGGATCGCCCGGCAACTGGCCGACGCCGGGGTCGTCCGCTCGCAGCTCGCCTTCATCGTCGCGGCCGAGGCCACAGGCGCCGCCCATGACCTGAAGGCGGGCGAATACAGCTTTCCCTCGCGCGCGCCCCTGATCGCGGTGTTGAACGCCATCCGCGATGGCAAGGTGGTGCGCCGCTTCGTGACCATTCCCGAAGGCCTCACATCGGCCGAGGCGATGGCGATCCTCGAGCGCGCGCCCGATCTCACCGGCGCGGCCCCGACGCCGCCGGAGGGCTCGCTCCTGCCCGAGACCTATCAGGTCGGATTTGGCGAAAGTCGCGCCCATGTGATCGCGCGGATGCGCGCGGCGCGGGATCAGTTGCTGGATCAACTTTGGGCGGATCGTCCGGCTGGGCTTCCCTATCGCTCGCCCGAGGAGGCGGTGATACTGGCCTCCGTCGTCGAGAAGGAGACCGCCCTGGCGAACGAAAGGCCGCACGTCGCCGCCGTGTTCATCAACCGGCTGGCCAAGGGCATGCGCCTGGGAAGCGACCCCACGGTCGTCTATGGGCTCACGGGCGGGGTTCCGCTGGGCCATGGCTTGCGGGTGTCCGAACTGCAGAGCCGCACACCGTTCAACACCTATTTGGTCCAGGGCCTGCCGCCGACGCCGATCGCCAATCCGGGGCGCGCGTCTCTGGAGGCCGCGCTCGATCCGACGCCCAGTCAGGATCTCTATTTTGTCGCTGACGGGACAGGGGGCCATGTGTTCTCGGCGACTTTGGAAGCGCATCTGAAGAACGTGGCGCACTGGCGCTCGATCGAGCAGGCGCGCGTTGCGGCCACGAAACCGGCCGGCCAAGGCGGCGGCCAATGAGCCTCGGGGGTATGACCGGCTTTTCCCGTTGCGAGGGCGGTCTGGCCGGCTGGACTTGGTCGATCGAGGCGCGCAGCGTCAACGGCCGCAACCTGGAAGTTCGGTTCCGCGCCCCGGCGGGTTTCGAGAGTCTCGAGCGTGTCGCCCGCGAAGGCGCCCAGGCTCGTTTCCAGCGCGGTCAGGTGGGGATCACACTCCAAGCTCGCCGCGCCGAGGGGGCCACTCAGGCGAACATCGATCACGCACTCCTCGCCGGCTACCTGGCCGCGATCGCCCCCCTCATCGAAACGGGAAAGGCGGCGCCGCCATCGGCGGACGGACTTCTCGCCCTGCGCGGCGTGATCCAGACCAGCGAGGCGGAGGACGATCCGGCCGATCGCGCGGCCCTGGAGGGGGCGATGTCCACGGACGTCGGTCGCGCGCTCGACGCGCTGGCGGCGGTGCGGGCGGAAGAGGGTCGGGCGCTGCACAGCCTGATCGAGGATTTTCTCGCCCAGATCGCCAAGCTCGTCGAATCGGCCGGATCGGCCGCCGCCGATCAACCCGCCCTGATCCGCGACCGCTTCGCGCGTCGCCTGGAGGAGCTGGTCGGAGAGGTGGCGTCGCCCGAGCGGATCCTTCAAGAGGCGGCGGCGCAAGCCATCCGCGCCGACGTCCGCGAAGAACTCGACCGACTCGCGGCTCATCTCGCCTCGGCGCGCGGCCTGCTCGCGGAGGCGGCGCCGGTCGGCCGCCGGCTGGACTTTCTGGCGCAGGAATTCATGCGCGAGGCCAACACCCTGACGTCGAAGGCAGCCTCGTCGGCGCTCACCACCGCCGGGCTTGAACTGAAGGCGGTCGTCGATCGGCTGCGGGAGCAGGTGCAGAATGTCGAGTGAGCGCCGGGGCCTTCTGCTGGTAATCTCCAGCCCAAGCGGGGCGGGCAAAACTTCGCTCAGCCGTCGTCTGGCGCAAGAGCACGCGCAAATCGATCTCTCCATTTCGGCGACCACGCGGGCGCCGCGGCCCGGCGAGGCCGACGGACGCGAGTATCACTTCGTCACCCGCGAGACGTTCGACGTCCGGGCTGCCGCCGGCGCGTTTCTGGAGTGGGCCGAGGTTCACGAACATCGTTACGGCACGCCCCGCGCGCCCGTGGAGGCCGCCCTCGACGCCGGGCGCGACGTGCTGTTCGACATCGACTGGCAGGGGGCGGCTTCCATCGCCGCGGCGCTTCCCAAGGATACCGTGCGCATCTTCATCCTGCCGCCGACCATGGACGCTCTGTCGGCGCGCCTGCACGGCCGCGCCCAGGACGCCCACGACGTCATTGCGCGTCGTCTCGCCCGCGCTCACGGCGAAATCGCCCGCTGGCGGGACTATGACTATGTGATCGTCAACGACGACTTCGCGCAGGCCTACGCTGAGATCGCGGCCATCTATCTCGCCGAACGGCTGCGACGGGGACGGAACCTCTGGCTGGACGGGTTTGTGGCCAAACTGACGGATGACGCCTAGCCGCGCGCAATGAGCGCCGCCATAACCAGGAAGTCGGCGACGCCAACTGTCTCGGCCCGGACGCCGGGATCGATGCCCGCTCTCTCGCACAATTCCGCCCCGCCAAGCGTTTTCACGGACGACCGCAGCATCTTTCGCCGCTGGCCGAACGCGGCGGCGGTAAGGCGCTGGAGCGCCGCCAGGATGTGGTCAGCCGGCCGATCCGGCCGCGGGACCAGGCGGACGACGGCTGAATCCACCTTGGGCGGCGGGGTGAAGGCCCGGGCGGGCAGGCTCATGGCGATCTTCGCCTCGGCGACCGCCTGCGACAGCACCGCCAGCCGACCGTAGTCAGGATCGCCTGGCCTGGCCGTGATCCGGTGCGCCACCTCGGCTTGAAACATCAGCGTCAGGCTGCATGGACGCAACGGACCGGTCAGCCATTTGACCAGCAACGGACTGCCGATGTTGTAGGGCAGATTGGCGACGACCGCCGCGCCGGTCCCCACTTCGGCCACCTCGTCGATCGCCAGCGCATCGCCATGGACCACCCGCAACCGCCCCTCGGCCGCGCGCGCCAGATCATCGAGCAGAGGCAGGAAACGGGCGTCCCGCTCCACCGCTGTGACCCTCGCGCCGGTCTCCAGCAAGGCGCGGGTCAGGCCGCCGGGGCCAGGCCCCACTTCGAGCACAGTCGCGTCTGCGGAAATATTAGCAATTTTCGCAATTTTCCGGCAAATATTAAGGTCGAGAAGGAAGTGTTGGCCAAACCGTTTGGCGGCCGTGATCCCGGCGGCGTCCAGCGCCTGCCTCAGCGGCGGCAGATCGGCGAGGCTCACGAGGCGGCGCGGCGGGCGGCGATCTCGCCTGCCAGGCGCAAGGCGGCGATCAGGCTGTCGGAGCGGGCGCGGCCCTTGCCGGCGATATCGTAGGCGACCCCGTGGTCGGGCGACGTGCGCACCAGCGGCAGACCCAGTGTCACGTTCACCCCGCCCCAGAAATCCAGCATCTTGACCGGAATGAGCGCCTGGTCGTGATACATGCACACGGCCGCGTCATAGCGCGCGCGCGCCTCAGGGTGGAAAAGGGTGTCGGCCGGATGTGGACCGGTGGCGTCGATCCCTAGGGCTCGGAGGGCGGCGACGGCCGGCGCGATGACATCCGCTTCCTCCGATCCCAGAGCGCCGGATTCACCGGCGTGGGGGTTGAGACCCGCCACCGCGAGACGCGGGTTCCTCAGTCCGAAATCCCGTGCGAGCGCCGCCGCCGCCGTCGTCGCCGTGCGAACGATCGCATCGCGGGTGATCATCCCTGGGACCTTGGCTAGCGGCGCGTGGATCGTGACCAACGCACAGCGCAGATCGCCGGCGGTCAGCATCATCACCGGCGCGCCGTCGGGGCCCGCCATCGAGCCGAGGAACTCGGTGTGCCCGGGAAAGGCGAAGCCAGCTTCATAGAGAAGCGACTTGGCGATGGGGCCCGTGACCAAGGCGGAGGCTTCGCCGGAAAGCGCCAGCCGCGCGGCGGTTTCAATCCAGCCGATGATGCTGGCGGCGGTCTCCGGGCGGGGCGCGCCTGGGGCCACCTCGATCGTCAGGGGCGCGTCCAGAACGGGAAGGGCGGCGCGGAAACGCTCACCGCCCTCGGCAAGGCTCGACACGGCCGAGATGGAGTCCGGCTCGCTCGCCCGGGCCATGGTGGCGGCGTCGCCAACGACCACGAACGCTGGCCCGCTGTCTCTGACCGCGCGCCAGGCGCCGGCGATGATTTCAGGGCCGATCCCCGCCGGATCGCCCAGGCTGAGGGCGATGGGCGCGGCGCGCGGCGTCACCGGATCTCGATCGTCGCCGAATTGCGCAGGTCGCGAAGCTGGCGCTTGGCGATCATGGCCAGTTCCTCGCCGAAGAGCCGGTTCTCGATCTGATCGCGCGTCAGCGCCTGCGCGCCGCCCATATGCTTGGAGCACACCGCGACGAGATGCAGCCCGGCATCGGTGCGGATGGGCTCGGACACCTGGCCGACGTCGAGCTTATCGGCGACGTCGCGAAACGCCGGCGCGAGATCCTTGGTCTCCGTCTCGCCAAGGTCGCCGGTCACGATGTCTTTGAACTTCGCGCCCTCCGCCGCCATATTGTCACAGCCGTTGAGCTTGGCCCGCATGGCCAGGAGCTTTGATTGGGCGTCCGAGACCTGAGCATCGGTGGCGTCTTTGGGCAGGGCGATGGCGGCTTGCCTAAGATCGACCACGCTCGTCGCGCCGCCGGCCCGGCGGTCGCGCAGATAGATGACGTAAGCCCCGTCCTTCACCGGAATCGGCGCCGAGATCTGGCCTGGCCTGAGCGAATCCAGGACCGCGTCGACCTCCGGAGGCATTTCGCCCGGTGAAATCCAGCCCACATCCCCGCCGTTGGCCGCCGAAGGGGAATTCGAAAACTGGCGCGCCACCGCGGCGAACGGCGCTCCCTTGTGAATCTGGTCGATCAGCTGCTGCGCGCCGGTGACCGCGGCCGCCTCGTCGCCGGCCCGGTTGGCGTCGATGAAGATCTCGGTGATCTGATACTGAGGCTTGCCGGCCTCGGCCTCGACCCGCTTCTGATAGGCCTTGATCTGATCATCGCCGATGATGACGCGAGAGCCATAGCGGCCTCGGATCCAGCCTCGCCAGCTGATCTCCGCCCGGAGCTGATCCTTGAGCGTCTGCGGGCCGACGCCTTGGGCGCCGAGCTGGGCCAGAAGCTGATCTGCGCTCGTGTTGTTGGAACGCGCGATTTCAGCCAGCTCATCATTCACCTCCGCGTCGGACGCGATCAGGTCGAACTTCTGCTCCTTGCCCTCTGATTTCAGGTCCTGCAACTCAAGGTGCTCGTCGACGAGCGAGCGCGCCGCTTCCTGCTGCAGCGCCGGCATGTTCTGCTCGGTCGGCTGGATGCCAGCGGTGACGATGAGCAGCCGCATGCGCTGGATGATGTCGTAGGTGGAGATCAGCTCGTCGTTGACGGTGATCACGACGCCCTCGCTCAGGGCGGCCGGTTCGGTGATGGCGGCGGCGCCACCGGGCGCCGTCGTCGCCGTCGCGGCGGGCGCGGCGGCGGGAGGCGCGGCTGGCGCGCTTGCATCCTGGGCCAGGGCCGTGGGGCCGATCGCCAGCCCCAACACGCACAGCGCGGCGCCGCCGCCGCGCATCATGGGCGTGAATTCACCAAATCGTCTCATCGAAGCCGCACCGTCCTCATCACTCTCGCCAGCCCAGGGGCGTACGGCGACGCGCGCTTTACCGTGTATTCCCCAATGTGGCGAGCGAAAGGCGCCGGACCGCACCTCACGGTCGAAGTGGTGGATCAGTTCGCCGGGCTCTGGCCTGCGTTCGGCGAGGGCCATGTCCATCACGTCGCCCGCCTGAATGCGCTCCCCCGCCGTCAGTTTGAACTACGGGCTGAATCTCCGGAGGGCGACCTTGGATATCGGTTCTCCTCGCCGGGACCCGTCCCCTATTTTCCCTGTCTCATTTCAGGGGTCCACTCACGCGCAGCACCACCGAACTTGAGGGACCGAGCGTGCCATTGAAGGTTTCGTTGCGCCGGTAGAGCACTTCCACCCGGATGCAGTCGTCGCGATAGACGACGCCGATATCGTTCTGCCGCCAGGTTCCGCCGTCGACAATCGAATAGACATCCAGGCCCCAGTGCTTGGTCGCCCACACTTCGCCGTGGATATCCAGGCTGGTGACCTTGCCGCCCAGTGGCGAAACCGCTTCCTGGAGGTAGCTGATGTAGCCGGAGACGCGGCTGCTGGTGTAGTCGATCCCCGTCTCCATGCGTTCGACGGCCAGATTCTGGGCGCCCAACTGCCAGCGCGAGAAGAAGCCGACTCCGTCCATGGGATGGGCGTCGAGGCCGATCACCCAGTCCGACAACGCCTGCTGCAACCCAGAGGTCAGCGGCAGCGTCGAATTGCCCTGAGCCTGCAGCACTCGGCCGATCAGCAGGCTGCCAGACCCGCCATCGGGCAGAATGACGTTGGCGCGCCCGCCCAGCGTCACGCTCTGCCCTCCCTGGTAGAGATCGTAACCGGGGGATCGATTGACCTCGAAGAGATTGGTCTCGTCCAGATACCAGACTTGGCTGTCTTCGTCGGGAATGCGGGGGTCGAGCCGGGTGTTCGGTCCGATGGCGATCTGCGCCAAAGGCTCGAGGATCCAGGTCGCGTTGGGCGTATACTTGATCAGTGGGTAGCTGATGTCGGCGCCCACATCCCCGAAGGCCCGCGCGATTGTGGCGTTCGAAGCGTAGGGCGAGGCGAGGTTGCTCAGGTTGTAGAGGTCGCCACGGCCCTGGACGAACGGAACGATGCGCAGGCCGTTGTCCAAGGTGATCGCCGTCTGCCAGTCGACACCCGCCGTGGCCCGCCGACTGTCGATGCCGGGCTCGCCGTCGAGGGTCGGAGACTGATCGCGCGTGAGCGCTACCGCGCTGCCTTCGAAGCGCAGCCGTCCGCCCAGCACGTCGCCATCGGGCTCGTAGCGCCACTCGATCAGGGGTGCGACCGTCGGGATGGTGCTCTGGACGTCGTTCGGACGCAGTCCCTCGACGTCGATCGCGGCGATCGACAGATAGGAATTCTGGTCCTGACGCACGGCGTCGAGCTGTGAGATCAAGCGGCCGCCGTCAGCGGCGTAGAGGCCGCGATCCTCGAACACGTCCGGTATCGAATACTTCTCGAAGATCAGCTTGTCGGACGTCTGCTCGGCCGTGAAGCCCCAGGTCCAATCCGATCCCAAATCGAACTGGCCGCTGGCGAGGATGTAGCTGCGCGCGGTGTTGGGTCCGAACTTCTGACCTCCCGAGGTGAAGTCCTGATCGTCCGTGACGCCGGCGCGGATATCCATGATCCCCGAGTAAAAGCGCTGGCGATAGTCGATGTTCAGGAACGGATTGACCTTGGTGTTGAATTGCGGGGAAATCGTAATGTCCGCCGACGGCGAGATGACTTGATAGTAGGACTGCTCGTAGGAAAATCCGCGCGAGCCGCTGATGGTCACGACGGGTAGCAAGAACCCGGACTTACGGGGCGCCGAGGGGTCGGCGGTATAGAAGGCGGGCAGGTAGAGAATCCCCACGCCCTTCACCTGCACCACCGCATCCTGAAAATAGAGCGTCTGTCGTTTCTTATCCTCGATGACCTTGCGCGCCCGGATCGACCAGGTCGGCGCCTTCTGGCCGTTTTCGGAACAGACTTGGCAGGGCGTGAAGATCACCCGGTCCAGTTCGGTGACGTTGGCGCTCTGGCGGTTGGTGCGGGCGGCGGCGATCTTTACGTCCTTCTGAAGGCGCGTGGAAAAGCCGACCGCGACGCCTTCACTCATGTCCTTGTCGAGCGTCAGGGCCTGCGCGAACTGCGTCGTCCCGTCCGAGTTGACGACGACGACATGCCCGCGGGCCGTGACCACGCCGGTGTCTCGCTGATAGTCGAGTTCGTCGGCGTGCAGCACCCGACCCTGGTAGCGGGCCTCCACCGACCCTTCGGCCGTCACCTTTTGGTTGGCGTCGTCCTGAATGAGGGTGTCGGCCTCGAGGTAGAATCCGCCGCCCTTGAGACCGTCGTCAGGGGCCGGCGGGCCAGGCTTGCTGACCGGCGTGAGCATCTTCGAGAGCTGCTTCGAGAGCGGCTGTTCGGCGAACGCCGTTCCGGCGAGCATAAGCGTGCTCAGGCAGACGCCCGCCGCTCCCCACGCCCCAACCAGTCTCGCCACTCGCGGCCCCTTCACGCACCATGCCTCGCCCATCGCCACGAGTCAGCCGTCTTCGGTATAGCAAAGGAGCGTCAGGCCCGCCAAAAGCGCAAGGATCGGCGGCGACCACGCGGCCAGATTGGGGGGGATCACTTCGGCGACGCCGAGAGCGCCGCAGAATTCGTCGACGAAGAAAAGGACAAAGCCGAGCGTCACGCCGGCGCCGACGAGCGCGGCGAGATCGCCCAGCCGCATAAGTCGCAGCGAGAAGGCGGCGCCGAGGATGGCCATGGCCGCGAACAGGATCGGCGCCGCCAACAGCTGTTGCAGGCGAAGTCGGTAGCCGGTGGAAGAGTAGCCCGCCAGTTCCGCGGCGTGGATTGTCGAGGGCAGGCGCCAGAACGCGACGGCGCCGGGCGAAACGAATTTCTCCATCGCCGTTCGGTGATCGAGCATCGAAGGGATGGATATCCGGTCGGAGTGCACGGAACTGGAGCCCGGCAGGGACTCGCGCACGTCGGTCAGGCGCCAATAGCCCGGCATCAGGTCGCCTTCCGAGGCTTCCAGCCGCCGCGTGAAGCTCAGGTCGCCCGAAGCGTCGACGTTTTGGATGAACACCGAGACCCCGCGCAGCCGGACAACGTCATTGACCGTATCATGGGATTTGGCGTGGATAACCACCTGCTGACGATCGTCGCCCTGACGCAGCCAGATATCGTTCGCGCCGCTTTGGGCCCCTTCGGTGAGCGCCGCCTGCCGATCCTCGAATCGTTCGTTGAGCGCGGACGCCGCGGGATTGAGGATGGCGGTCGCGACGACCCCGATCAGAAACGCCGCCACGGCCGCCGGAAAGATAAACCGCCACGCCGACACGCCCGCGGCGCGCATCGCCACCAGTTCGCTGCGGCGGTTCATGGCCACGAACGCGCCCATCGTCCCGAACAGGAAGACGAACGGCAGCAGGAGCAGAATGATCGCCGGAGACTTGAGCAGGGAGAGGTAGAACAGCTCGGTAAAGGAAAGATCGAGGCGTCCGCCGCCCAGCGTGCGCGACACCTCGACGAAGTCGATCAGCACGATCACCGAGGCGATCACCGCCAGGGCCGAAACGACGCCGACGAGGAACCGGCCAAGCACATAGGCCTGCATTCGAACGGGGGTGGCGCTCACGCCGTCGCTCCGGCCGGGATCAACCGGCGGCTTCGCGTGCGTCGCGCGAACAGAAACGCCAGGGCGATCGCGGTCGCGCCGAGCGGCACGGCGTATTGCAGCAGATTGAGGGGCGGCGAAGAGCCTGCCGCCGCCTCGGCGATCAAGCCCGCGACCCGGACGACGAGGGCGGCGCAGGCCGCCGTGGCGATCCGGGCGCCGTAGCCCAGACGGCTGAACGATCCGCCGATCACCGCGAAGAGAGCCAGGGCCATGAACGCAATATTGTAGAGTGGATCGGCGATGCGCGAATGGCCCTCGGCCAATAGTTTCCTGGCGTTCGCGCGCTCCCAGGCGCCTCTCAGATCGGGGAAGAACAGCTCGTGCGGATAGCGGTCGGAGAGCTTGTAGATGATCGGCCGGTCGGGCGGCGCCAGCGGGCGGAGATCCAACACGTACTGGTCGAACGACAGGAAATTGAGAATCCCCGCCTTTGAGAATTCCTGGTTGGCGCCTTGGCGCATCAGCAGCATCGGCGCGCCGTCGCGCCGCTGGAGGCGGCCTTCCCGCGCCATCACGGTGTTGTCACGCCCGTTGTTCAAGGCCCTGTCGATGAACAGATTGTGGATCGTGCCGTCGTCGTCCATGGACTGGGCGAACACCGTGACGCCTGGCGCGGGGTGAGAAAACTTGCCGGGCTTGATCATCGTGGCGGCGATATCGGCGCGGGCGCCCAGCAGCGTTTGGCGCAATTCTCGGTAGCACAACGGCTGAATCCACAAGGTCAACGCCAGGCTGATCAGGGTGAAGACCGAGGCGAGCTGCAGGGCCGGCGCGATCACCCGCCAGCGACTCATGCCGCCGGCGAAGCAGATCACGATCTCCTGTTCGGTGTGCAGCCGATTGAGGGCAACCAACGCTCCCACCAGCACGGCGACGGGCAGGATCATGGCGATGAGCTGCGGCATGGCCAGCAGAATGATCTTCACGAAAACGAGGACGCTCTGGCGTTGGTCGACGATCACATCCAGCGCCGACAGGCTCTCGCTGAGGAGCGCCACGCCGGAGAGCGCCGCCGCCGCAAGGAACGTCGGTCCCAGCAGCTCCCTGAAGAGGTAGCGGTCAATCAGTTGCATGGAGTGGCGGCGTGATCCCACGCCCGGTCGCTCAGCGAAAGCCGCTGGGTTCCAGGCGGCTGCAGAAGGCTCAAAATCCCCGGCCTAAATCAAGGCGCCGGCGGGGATTCGGCGGGCGAAATTGGCCCGAACACTGACATGAATGTCCGCGCCAGCGCTTCGTCGACCTCATCCCGCGCCGTCGTCGCCCCGAGCCGCTCGAGGCTTGTCACGCCGTGGTCGGATATCCCGCAGGGCACGATGCCGCCGAAATGATCGAGATTCGGCGCCACGTTGAGGCTTACGCCGTGGAAGCTGACCCACCGCCGGAGCTTCACGCCGATGGCCGCGATCTTGTTTTCGCCCACCGCGCCGGGCTCGCTGACCCACACGCCGACTCGCCCGCGGCGGGTTTCGCCGGCGACGCCCAGCCGCGCCAGCGCCTCGATCACCCAGGTTTCCAGCGCCAGGACGAAGGCGCGGGCGTCGCGCCGGCGGGCGCGCAGGTCGAGCATGACATAGGCCACCCGCTGCCCGGGGCCATGGTAGGTGTATTGGCCGCCCCGGCCGCTCCTGAACACGGGAAACCGGTCTGGGTCGAGCAGGTCGGCGGCCTTGGCGGACACCCCGGCGGTGTAAAGCGCCGGATGCTCGAGCAGCCAGACCAGTTCGCGAGCTTCACCGGCGGCGATGGCGGCGACGCGCGCCTCCATAACCTCAACGGCATGCGGATAAGGCACGGGCTCGGCCGACAGCGCCCATTCGACGCTCGCGCCGTCGGGTCGGCCGAAGCTCGCGGAAGGGCAGGGGGCGGCCACGCTCATCGTCTCGCAATGTGGGGCGTTCGCGCCTCGCCGCAAAGCCCGGCCTTCCCAAGCCCGCGGCCATTTGCTAACCCCCGCCGCTCGCAACGGGCGGTCGTGGCGGAATTGGTAGACGCGCAGCGTTGAGGTCGCTGTAGGGTAACCTGTGGAAGTTCGAGTCTTCTCGACCGCACCAAATTCAATCTGATGATGAAATCCGTGGCCGTCCGCAGATGTTCGCGGACGGCCATTTTTCTTCCTAGGAACAAAGCCCCAAACGGCCCGCGCCGAGATCCAACGCGTGTGTGGCCGTGTGCAGGCGCTTCCCGCCCGCGCCAAGGCGCGGGCGCCTTGCGGCTAGCCTGACAGGCCCGAGCAAACGCATCGGGCGCTAGCCACGCGGGCGACCCTAGCGTTCTTGCGGCGGATCGCGGCGCGGAGGGGCGGGGCGCGCCTCGGGCCTCGGAGCCGGAGCCGGGCGCGCCGCGGGCCTGGGCGCCGGGCGCTCGGGGGGCCTCGCCGCCTCCACCGCAGGCCGTTCGGCGGGACGCGACTCGGAAGGTTGCGGTCGCGGCGGCGCAGCCTCCGGCCGGTATGAGGGGGGCGTGCGGGGCCTCGTCTCGGACGGCCGCGGGGGCGCGGGTTCTGCGTGCTGAGCCTGAATTCTGGCCACGCGGGCTTCTTCCGACTTGAATTGGGTTTGTCGGGCGGCCTGGATCTGAGCGGCCCGCGGCGCCTCATTAGGCCGCTGCATCGGCCGTACCTCCGGCTCCTCTGGGGCGGCCCGCTCCATCGGCCTTGGTTCAGAGCGCAAGACAGCCGGCGCGCCGGCTTTCGGCGCCGGATGGCCGGCCAGCGCGTGGTAGGCGACCGCGGCAGCCCCGGCCCCGGCCACGACCCCTACGCCGGCGAGAACCCCAGGCCGGGGCGTCGCCGCGACCGCGGGGTGACCTTGGTTGGCGCCCGCGTACTGCTCCGGCGCCGCCTGGGCGGTCTGGACGTGCTGGATTTGGGCCGGCGTCGGGTCGACGCGCGGGCCGCGGGCGATCGCCGCCTGCTCGGGCGTCGGCCGGGCCTGAGTCCCCGAGGGGCCGCCATTATAGGCGGCGCGGTTGACGGTCACATAGTTGTAAACGGTCTGCCGGTAGACGTTGGTTACGTGCAGGTTGCTGACGTTGCTGACGGTGGTGTTGTAAAATAGCTTGTCGCCCTGCCAGTAACCGCCCTGGTAACCGACGCCGCCGTAGCCGAAGCCGTAGGCGATGCCGCCGTAGAAGCCGACCTGCGGCCCCCAATAACCATGGTGAAAGCCATAGCGGCCGCGGTTGAAGCCCCAGTATCCCGGCGTCCACAGGTAGCCGGTCTGTGGCGGCTCGACCCAGACGCCCGGCACCCAGTAGTAGTCGCCGCGGCCCCAGTTCCAATATCCCGGCGTCCAGATATAGCCGTAAGCCGGCGCCGGCGGCTGCTCATAGACCGGCAGTGGCGGCGGGGGACTGTCGGCGTAGGTGACCTGGCCCTGGTCCCAGTTTGACGTGTCCGCGGCGTAGCCCGTCGGCGCGGCGGCCGGTGGCGGCGCGGCGCCCTGAGCGGCTTGCGGGATGCCGGCTACGACCGGAGCGCCCGGGGCCTGCGGACAGCCAGGGTTGGCGGCTGGCGCGCCGGCTGGCTGAGGGTTGGTGACGGGCACGCCGCCATCCGCCATCGGCGCGCCGGCGGCGGCCGATGTCTGGCCTGGCGTTTGGTTGCAGCCCTCGAGCGCGAAGGCGGCGAGGAGGCCGGTCACGGCTAAGGCCGTGGAACGGAAGAGGAGGGTGCGTTTCATCGGAGGGCTGTTCCTGTTCGGGCAACGGGCGGCCTGGGCGATTAGAATCTTCGTGGTCATGTCGTCTCTCCTGGCCGCTCCCCAATGGGGTAAGCGCCGATGGCGCGCAATGTGTCCGAATTGAAATAACAACACCCTGAACCAGGTCGTCAGCGGAGGTTCATCGCCCGCCGCGCCGGTTGCGAGACGCGCTGGGCGGCCCATGCTAAGTGAGCCGCCATGATCCCAAATCACGGTCCGATAATGGATTTCGGCCTCGGCGAGACCGCGGACGCCATCCGCGACGCCACCGCCCGCTTCGCCGCCGACCGCATCGCCCCGCTCGCCGCCGAGATCGATATCTCCAACAGCTTCCCGCGGCAGCTTTGGCCGCAGATGGGCGACCTCGGCTTGCACGGCATTACGGTGGAAGAGGACTTTGGCGGCCTGGGCCTCGGCTACCTGGAGCATGTGGTCGCCATGGAGGAAGTCTCGCGCGCCTCGGCGTCGGTCGGGCTGTCCTACGGCGCGCACTCGAACCTCTGCGTGAACCAGATCCGCCGGTGGGGCTCCGAGGAACAGAAGCGCCGCTACCTGCCCAAGCTGATCAGCGGCGAACACGTCGGCGCGCTGGCCATGAGCGAGGCGGCGGCCGGCTCGGACGTCATCTCCATGCAGCTGCGCGCCGAGCGGCGCGGCGACGTTTATCGGCTCAACGGCGCCAAGTTCTGGATCACCAACGCGCCGCACGCAGACACCCTGGTGGTCTACGCCAAGACCGATGCCGGCGCGGAAAGCCGGGGCGTCACGGCCTTCCTGATCGAGAAAGAGTTCAAGGGCTTCTCCTGCTCCAAGAAGCTCGACAAGACCGGCATGCGCGGCTCCGACACCGGTGAGCTGGTGTTCGAGGACTGCGACGTGCCGGCCGAGAATGTGCTCGGCCCCGAGAACGGCGGCGCGGGCGTGCTGATGAGCGGGCTCGACTATGAGCGCACGGTGCTGGCCGGCGGCCCGCTCGGCATCATGCAGGCGTGCCTCGATACGGTGCTGCCCTATGTGCGTGAGCGCCGTCAGTTCGGCCGCCCGATCGGGACCTTTCAGCTCATGCAGGGCAAGATCGCCGACATGTACGTCGCGCTCAATTCGGCGAGAGCCTACGTCTATGCGGTCGCCAGGGCGTGCGACGCGGGCCGGACCACGCGCTTCGACGCCGCGGGGGCCATTCTGCTGGCGTCGGAGAACGCCGTGCGCGCCTCGCTGGAGGCGATCCAGGCGCTGGGCGGGGCCGGCTATCTCAAGGAGTTCCCGGTCGAACGCTATCTGCGCGACGCCAAGCTTTACGACATCGGCGCGGGCACCAACGAAATCCGCCGCTTTCTGATCGGTCGCGAGCTGGTCGGGGCGTGAGGCGCCTAATCCTGGGTATAGGCTTGGCTCTGGCGGCGGGGGCCGCGACCGCCCGGCCGGCGGCGTGCCCGGCCGGCCTCGCGCCCCGGATGACGGCCGAACTCTTCTTCGGCGCCGACATTCCCGCCGGCGGCCGGGTCAGCGACGCCGACTGGACCCAGTTCCTCGACCGCGAGGTGACCCCGCGATTTCCGGGTGGGCTCACCACCTGGAACGCCGATGGCCGCTGGCTCGCGCCCGGGATCGGTCAGACGCACGAGACCTCGCGCGTGCTGTGGCTGATCCTTTCCGGAAAGCCGGGCGAACGGACCAGGCTCGAGGCGGTCCGCGCGGCCTACAAGACGCAGTTCAAACAGCTCTCGGTGCTGCTGGTCGAACATCGGGAATGCGTGGGGTTTTGACTTTCGGCGGACGTTGGGAAAGTCCGTTCCAGGGCCAGACGCCAATGGCCGCTTTCGACCCCAAGCGGCCCTCAGAAGGGTCCGCTCTTGGGCAGGTCACTCAAACGAAAAAGGCCGCCCTAACGGGGACGGCCCTTCCTTATTCCGACGCCGCAAGGCGTTACGCCGTAACAGCGGCCCGGCTGCGGCGTAGCATCGCGCCCACGCCGCCGACCCCGACAAGCATCAGCGCCCAGGCGACCGGCTCCGGAACCCCACCGATGCGGGTGAAGGTCACGTCGTCGATGCCCACGTCGTTGTCGCCGGTAAGGGGAACGAACGCCGTCTGGAATTCGATCTGGCCGCTCGTGGTCCCGACGAGGAACGGGAAGCTGGGGCCGCCCTGCCAGGCGAATGAGTCGCTGTTGACGAAGGTTTCGACAGTGGCGCCGTCCCAGGTCACGAGCACGTCGACGGGGTCATAGCCCGGCCTCGCCTCAGTGTAGAAGTTCGCCGTGTAGGTTCCGGGCGTCAGGCCGGTCACGTCGAGCGTGATCGAGCCGTTGCCCCCACCGTAGGACTGCAGGAAGGCGGTCTGGGTTCCGTCGGGCGCCGTAGTAAAGCCCCAGGCGCTGCCGTTGCCTTGCACGCCGGCGCCGCCAGTGAAGGTCGCGCCGGGGACGCCGCTCGGGTCATAGACATAGCCACTGCCGACGCTCGGGCTCTCGAATGAATAGTCGGAGATCGTCTGGGCGTGCGCGGCTGCGCCCGCCAGCAGCGCGACCGCGCCAAGCGCGCCCAGCACCGCGCGCGCGCGTACGAGGGAATTCAATCGAGACATACTGCCACCCTTCAATCCAGGACTAATGGTCACGCCCGAGGCGGACCGCTGAGGTCCCCCTGCGACAACTTGGCTGTCCCTTCCCACACGGTCAACCTAATTTAGCCCGTTTTCAAACAAATTGTGTTCATGATTACGGCGGTTGCCGAGTTCGCCTGGAACGAACCCATCCCTCGCAAATGTCCCTGATCGATCTTGCTGCGGATGATCGCATCGTCGCGCGATGCGGCTTCCGAGAAAGGTTCTTGGCATTGGGAGAAGTCGCCCTCGAACTTGCGCTTCCACCCCGAACCGAAGTTCGGAATGTCTGCTTTATGGCCGAAGGCCAGTGTCCGCTCCTGACGCATAGCCGTCCATCGAAGTCGCCTGTTAAGGCGTCGCAAATCCGTGAGGAGCCCTATGCCGTCCGGTCAGGAGATCACGCTGCGGCTCACGATCGAGGATCCCGTGCCCGGGCTCGCCTATTCGCTGCAGAACAAGCAGAGCGAGCCTATTGGCCGGGTCGTCGCCGAGGCGCGGCCGCTCTCTTTCGACGTACCCGTTCGCGTGGCGCCGGGGCCCAGGTTTCTGGGCGAGTTCGTGCGCAGCGAGGGTCCTACGCGGCGGTTCGTCTACATCGCCATCGGGCTCCAGGCCGGCGACGCCTCGGCGCCCTGGAGCCGGCGCGCCAAGATCGACATCCATGATCTGCCTGCCGACCTGCTGGCGGCGGCGCTCGCCGGCGCCGTGCTGGAAGCCCGCCTTCCGGGCCGGGACAAGGCCGGCGGCCCGGCCTGCGCGACACTGCGCCCGTTGGGACTCTGGCGCGCGGCATAATCCAGACGAGACAAAGGGCCGGCTCGCTTTTGCGAACCGGCCCTTCCATCGTCGTGACCGCGGGTTTGACCGGCGTGTGGCCGGTGGTCCGCGACCTGATCCTTCAGTGCGTCAACGACGCCGTCAGGAGAGAGCCTCCGTCATAAGGCTCCAGGTCGTATGCGACCGCGGCTGGAGACAATGAGACACTGGACCACCTCCTTTCAGCTGTTGAGACAGGACCCCCAATATGTACGCGGTCGCGGCGAGTCGCAATTGGGGACCGCGCCTTGACATCGCGGGAGGGCCATGCGCCCTTCCGCGCCTTTTTTGCCCACCCCTCCGGAACCCCCATCCATGCACCCGTATCGCACCCACACCTGCGGCGCCCTCCGGCTCGCCGACGTGGGGCGGAGTGTGCGCCTGTCGGGCTGGATTCATCGCAAGCGCCACCACGGCGGCCTGCTGTTCGTCGACCTGCGCGACCACTATGGCCTCACTCAGTTCGTCGTTCACCCAGGCGCGCCGGGGTTCGAGACGCTTGAGCGGGCCAGGCCCGAGAGCGTCGTACGTATCGATGGCGAGGTGGTCGCGCGCGACGCCGCGACGATCAATCCGAACCTGGCCACCGGCGAGGTCGAGGTGGCCGTCCGCGCCGTCGAGCTGCTCTCCGAGGCCGAGGAACTACCGCTGCCGGTGTTCGGAGAGCCGGACTATCCGGAGGAGATCCGGCTCAAGCACCGCTATCTCGACCTGCGCCGCGAGACGCTGCACCGCAACATCGTGCTGCGCTCGAAGGTGATCGATTCCATCCGTAGGCGGATGATCTCCCAGGACTTCCTGGAGTTCCAGACGCCGATCCTCACCGCCTCCAGCCCCGAGGGCGCGCGCGATTTCCTGGTGCCGTCCCGGACGCATCCGGGGCGGTTCTACGCCCTGCCGCAGGCGCCGCAGCAGTTCAAGCAGCTGCTGATGGTCGCCGGCTTCGACCGCTACTTCCAGATTGCGCCATGCTTCCGGGACGAGGACTCCCGCGCCGACCGCTCACTCGAGTTCTACCAGCTCGATGTCGAGATGAGTTTCGTCACCCAGGACGATGTCTTCGCCGCCATCGAACCGGTGCTGCACGGCGTGTTCGAGGAATTCGCGGGCGGCAAGCCGGTCACGCCCTATCCGTTCCCGCGCATCCCCTACCGCGAGGCGATCGCCAAATACGGCAGCGACAAGCCGGACCTGCGCAACCCGCTGGTCATGCAGGACGTCTCCGAGGCGTTCAGGGGCGGCGGTTTCGGCGTGTTCGCCCGCATGCTGGAGAGCCCCAAGGGCGCCATCTGGGCGATTCCGGCGCCCGGCGGCGGCTCGCGCGCCTTCTGCGACCGCATGAACGCCTGGGCCCAGGGCGAGGGTCAGCCGGGCCTCGGCTACATCTTCTGGCGCGAGGAGGGCGGCGTGGAAGAGGCCGCGGGACCGATCGCCCGCAACCTCGGCCCCGAGCGGACCGCCGCGATCCGGGCGCAGTTGAACGTCGGGGTCGGCGACGCAGTGTTTTTCGTCGGCGGCGAGCCGGGCGTATTCCACAGGTTCGCCGGCCTCGCCCGCACCCGCGTGGCGAGCGAGCTCAAGCTGGTCGACGAAAACCGCTTTGATTTCTGCTGGATCGTCGATTTTCCGATGTTCGAATTCAACGAGGAGGCCAACCATGTGGACTTCTCGCACAACCCCTTCTCCATGCCGCAGGGCGAGCTGGAGGCGCTGAACAGCCAGGACCCGCTGGAGGTGCTGGCCTATCAGTACGACATCGTCTGCAACGGCTATGAGCTGTGCTCGGGCGCGGTGAGGAACCATCGCCCCGACGTGATGCTGCGGGCCTTTGAAATCGCCGGCTATAGCGCCGAGGCCGTGGAGCAGGATTTCGCCGGCATGCTGGCCGCCTTCCGCCACGGGGCGCCGCCGCACGGCGGCCTCGCGCCCGGCATCGACCGCATCGTCATGCTGCTCGCCGGCCAGACGGCCATCCGCGAGGTGATCGCCTTCCCGCTGAACCAACAGGGTCAGGATCTGCTGATGAACGCACCGGCGGCGGTGCGTGAGAAGCAATTGAAGGAGCTGCACATTCGCGTGCAGTCGCCTCTCAAGGGCTAGCCTCGTCCGTCAGTCAGCGCCGGCCGTGGCCGGGGCAGGCCGGCGTGGTCAGGCCCGAAGGCAGCCGGGTCCGCTCGTCGCCACACGAAGTGTCCAACTGGCGCTGGGTCAGGTTGCGCGCGCCGGCCAGATTGGCGCCGTTGAGAGTCGTCCCGGCCAGGGTTGCGCCGGCAAGATCCGCGCCTCTGAGATCGGCCTCTGTGAAGTCCGCGTCGGCGAGATCGGCCCCTTCGAGCTTGGTGTCCCGGAACGAGGCCCGACCGAAGCGGCCGCCGACGAGGACGGCGTGGTCCATGGTCCCGCTGTCGAAGTGGGCCTCGCGCGCATCGGCGCGGCTGAGGTTGGAGGCCGACAGGTCGGCGTTGTCTGCGGTCGCATGGCTGAAATTGGCGCCGATGAACACAACGGCGTGCGCCTCGAGGCCCGCCAGCCGGGCGTCCGAGAAATTGGCCAGCACGAAGTTTCCGCCCAGCATCGAAGCGCCGCGGACATCGGCCCTGGCCAGATCGGCGCCGGTAAAGGTCGATCCGATGAAAGAGGCGCCGCGCAGATCCGCGCCGGCGAGCGATGCGCCGGCGAAATTGGCGCCGACAAACTTGGCTCCGACCAGGCGCCGCCCGGCCAGTCCGCAGTTGCGACACATGCCGCCGAACGAGACCAGACGCGGCACATCGGGAGAATCTTGCATCACGGCGGCGTGGCTCACCGCGCCCGCCAGCATCGCGCTCGCCGCGGCGACGGCGGCGGCGATGCGCAAGGCGATGTCGGTGGCGCGCGCCAATCCAGGTTCTCCTCTCGCAAACACGCCATCCTAGTGCGACCGGATGGCGACCTACGCCAGTGAAAAGCCCTTAATGTCTGAATTGGCTCCCGGTCAGCCGTCCTTCGCCTGGCGCACGCCACAGGTTTCGCAGACGAGGGACTGGCCCTTGCGCACCAGGGCCATGTCACCGCAGGCGGGACAGACATCGGCCGGCCTTGGAACCGGCCGGGCGGTGGGCAGGAAGACCAGATTGTCCGGCGCCGTGCCGCGGGAAAAGCCGCGAGAGATGAAACGGGTGAGCGGTTGCGGCTCTTCGCCGACCGCCGGGCCGCCCAAACCGTCCTTGTCGAGCTCGCCGGCTTCGGCGAGGTCCGTGCGCCCGAGATACGACACGCCCAGTTCCCGGAACACATAGTCGATGATCGAAGTCGCCGAGCGGATGGAGTCGTTGCCCGTGACCGGGCCCGCGGGATCGAACCTGGCGAACACGAAGGCGTCGACGAACTCGTCCAGCGGCACGCCGTATTGCAGGCCGATCGAGATGGCGATGGCGAAATTGTTCATCAGCGAGCGGAAGGACGCGCCTTCCTTGTGCATGTCGATGAAGATCTCGCCGAGTTCGCCGTCGTCGTATTCGCCGGTGTGCAGATAGACCTTATGACCGCCTATCGCAGCTTTCTGGATGTAGCCCTTGCGCCGATCGGGCAGGCGCCGCCGGCTACGTTCGACCTCGACAGGACGCTCGACGACGCGGTCCCTGATCGGAGTATCAACATGAGTTACGGTCGGCTGCGCCTTGATATCAAGGGCGAAATCCGGCGAAGCTGCGGCGCGATTCAGCCTTAGCGCGCGAACACCCGCCAGGGCGGCCTGGCTTTGCAGCCGGAGCGCTTCGTCGGGGCTTGCGGCGTGGGGCATGTCGATTGTCGCGACCGCCGGCGCGCCCACGAACGGCTGCACCGCGGCGATCATGGCCAGCCTGGCTTCGCGGCTGGTTTCCGCGTCACTGATCAATACGGCGCGCGCGTCAGCTTCGAGGAATGGCGCCTCGCCTAGGGTTCCAGCGCCGAACACGAAAGCCTCCGCCTGTTCGATCTCCTCAGGCGACATGCCGGCTACGGCGAGAGTGTCGAAGCCTGCTTCAGCAAGCGCATCTGGCGGCGCGCCCAAGACGTCGGTGACGAAGCCCTCGCCGATCACCGCCGGCGCGAAGGCGCGGCGCAGATTGCCGGCGGATTGGATGGCGTGCTCGGCGGCGGCGATCTCGTGCGCCGTGAAGCCGAGCGTCGGCAGTCGCTCCAGGCCTGGCGCGCCTTCGAGGGTGCGGGCGCCCAGGACCCAGGTTCGGGCCGCGTCGAGGTCGCACCCCAGCCGAGCCAGACCGGTGAGCGCCGCCTCGTCGAGGACCTCGAACACCTCACCGTCGTCGGCTTCAGCCACGCGCTTGGGGCCGGCCCAGGGCTCGACTCCGAGGGATCGACCGCCAAGCCTCAGAGCCATTTCGGGATCGGACGGCGCGCCGGCGACCAGGGCGTTGCGGGGTCCGATCGCGGCGGCGAGGCTAGGATTGAAGCGTTCGCCCAGCTCGGAAGATGTCGCGGTCGCCGTGGCCGAGGCTAGCTCGTGTAGAGCGGCGGCGCGGGCGCGGCCGGCGTCCTCGCCGAACGCCAGGCCCTCGGCGACCAGCCGTTCGGCGACCCCGGCGAGGCTGAGGGCGATCGGTCGGGCGTCGCGTCGGCGATAGGCGTCGGCGGGCGCCGCCGTGAAGCCGGCCGAGACTTCGATCTCGAGCGCCACGACGAGGATGCGGACAGCGGCTTCGATGTCGGCGGCCTCCATCTGCGAGACGTCGAGCGCGGCGCGGGGCGCAATGGCGGCGAGGCGCAGCGCCTGGGCGTCGGCCTCTTCGAAGGCGAGCGTTAGGTCGCCGGTCTTCCAGCCGACCCGGGCGGCGAGCGCGGCCGCCGGCCCGGCGTCCGAAACATCGGCGCGCTCCGCCACGGCGATGAGCGGGCTCGCGAGCCGGGAGGGGAGGTCGGCCGCCGCGCCCGCCGCGCCGAGCGCAATGGCGTCGCCGATGTCGGCCCAGGCCGCGCCGGCCGCGCGGGCGTCGAGGGCGGCGCGGGCCAGCGCCTGGTTCGCGTCCGGATCGGCGCAGGCGGCGGCGTCACCTTCGCAACGGGCGATGGCGTCGGCCACGGCGGCCAGCGGACCGTCTTCGGCGCGCACGGCGCTTGCGAAGGCGGGCGAGCCGATCTGGAGCAAGGCTTTGGTCGGCGCCTGTGCGGGGTCCACCGCCAATGGATTGACGCGGGCGCCGAAGGCCAGGGACGGCCCGGGCGCGGCGCGGCCGGTCGCGAAGAGGCCGAACAACATGCGGCGAAAGGCCTCGGCGTCCGCCTCCGTGTCGAAGACGCTGAGCGCCCACCCCCAGGCGGCCAGGCGTCGCGCGCAGCCGTCTGGTCCGCCGGCGAGGAGGGGATCGGGCGGCCGGGCCAGGATCGCGGGCAGGTCGCCGGGGGGATCGTCGGTCGGCAGAGAGGCCGCCCAGTCGAGCCACGCCTCCACCCGGGCGCTGGTCCATCCTACGGGCGCCAGAACTTCGATGATCTCCGCCGGACGCTCCACGGCGTGAACGGCGGTCCGGGCGCCGTCGGCTAGGAAGGCGGAATGAAGATCGATACGCATAGGCGGCCTCCAGCGCGGTGGAGGCTAGGCCCGTGCGGGCGCCATCGCAACAGCATCTTGCGTCTCTAAAGCGGCCATCCACAAGATGTGGCGAGGCCTGCGCCGTCTGGACGCGACGAGCCGCCCCTCCTATAAGCGGGCCGGCGGTGCCGGCGGCGCCGCGACGGGACCGGTCCTGCATGAATTTCCTGAAGGCGTTCTTCACCTGGTGGACCGGGGCCACGATCGGCGCCACGCATCAGATCAAGCGGGGCGGGGTCTTCGTCGGCGAGGACGAGGCCGGTAATCGCTATTACGAGACCGTCGATCCCAAGTGGAACTACGATGGCCGCAACCGGCGGTTCGTGATCTACAACGGCTATGCCGACGCCTCCAAGGTCTGCGCCGACTGGCACGGATGGCTGCACCACACCTTCGAAGAGCCGCCCACCCGTGCGCCCTTGCCGCGCAAGGCGTGGGAGAAGCCGCATCTGCCCAATCTGACCGGCACGCTGCAGGCGTGGCGGCCGAGGGGCTCCATCGCGCGGGGCGGCGACCGCGCGCCGGCCACTGGCGACTATCAGCCGTGGATTCCGGATTGAGACGCTTCGGGCTCGCTCTGGTTCTCGTCGCCGGCTCCTGCCTGACGCTCGCCCACGCCCAGGAGACGCCCGAAAACACGGTGGCGCCGGTCATCCTGCCGCCGGCGCCTCCCCCCGTGACCGCGCTCCCGTCCAACACCGCCGCGAGCGAACCGGCCAATGTCATCGAGACGCCGCCGCCCGAGGAAGAGAAGCCGCGGCCCAAACCCGCCCCGGTGGCGCCGCCCAAGCCTGAAATCCCGCCCGGACCACCGGCGCCGACCCGCAGCCCGACCGCCATTCTCCGGGTGCTCGACAAGGTCACGGCCGAGACTCTGCGCTTCGAGGCGCCTGTCGGCCGACGCGTTCGCTACAAGAGCCTGGTCTTCACGGTGAAGACCTGCGAGACGCGTGGGCTGAAGGATGCCTTGCCGCGCCCTTCGGCCTATGTGGTGATCGATTCCGAGCCGCTGGCCCTGCCGGGCCGCGCCGCGCCGCCCAGCCGGGAACTCTACCGCGGCTGGATGTTCGCCGACTCGCCCGACCTGCACCCCTTCGAGCATCCGGTCTACGACGCCTGGCTCGAAGCCTGTACGTCCGACACGGTAACGCAGTAGTTCACCTCGCCCTCGGACCCTCGCCGAACACCGCGCGCCGCCCGAGCGCGTCGGCCAGTCGTCGCCGGTAGGCGTCGCGCGAGATTTCCACCGCGCCGAATGATTCCAGGTGATCGGTGACGAACTGGGCGTCCAGCAGCGCGAAGCCGCCGGCGCGCAACAGCTCCACCAAACGCACCAGAGCGACTTTGCTGGCGTCCCGTTCGAGGGAGAACATGCTCTCGCCAAAAAACGCCGCGCCGATTGCGACGCCATAGAGTCCGCCGACCAGCCGCCCGTCGCGCCAGGTCTCGACGCTGTGCGCCAAACCTCGCTTGAAGAGTATCGAACAAAGCGATTGAATTGGAATGTTTATCCAGGTCTCAGCGCGGCCCGGCGCCGGCGCCGCGCATGCCTCGATGACAGCGTCGAAGGCGCTGTCCACGCGCGTCTCGAACCGGCCCGAGCGCGCCGTCCGCGCCAGGCGCCGCGAGACATGGAAACCGTCGAGAGGAATAACCCCGCGGCGGACCGGGTCGACCAGGAAAAGACGTTCGTCATGGCGCGCGTCGGCCATGGGAAAGACGCCGCGGCGGTAGCAATCGATCAGGTCGTTCGCGGTAAAGCCGTGCAAGTCACGCTCCGCCACCTAACCCTGGGCCGCGATCCAGCGCTCCAGCCAATGGATGTGGTAACGCCCTTCAAGGATATCAGGCTCGACGAGAAGATCTTGGAAGAGCGGGATGGAGGTGTCGACGCCCGCCACCACCATCTCGGCCAGGGAACGCTTCAAGCGCGCGATGCATTCGGTGCGGTCGCGGCCATGCACGATCAGCTTGCCGGCCAGGCTGTCGTAATAGGGCGGGATCGAATAGCCGGCGTAGAGCGCCGAATCGAGCCGCACGCCGAGGCCTCCCGGCGCATGGAAGTCGGTGACCAGGCCGGGCGACGGGACGAAGGTGCGCGGGTTCTCGGCATTGATCCGGCACTCGATGGCATGGCCTTCGAAAACGATGTCGTCCTGGGTGAACGAGAGCGGCAGGCCGGCGGCGACGCGAATCTGCTCGCGCACCAGATCGATGTCGGTGATGGCCTCGGTGACCGGATGCTCCACCTGCAGGCGGGTGTTCATCTCGATGAAGAAGAACTCACCGTTCTCGTACAGGAATTCGATGGTGCCGACGCCGAGGTAGCCGATGGCCTTGACCGCATCGACGACAACCTTGCCGATGCGGGCGCGCTGTTCAGGATTGATGGCCGGGGAGGGCGCCTCTTCCATCAGCTTCTGGTGCCGGCGCTGCAGCGAGCAATCGCGTTCGCCGAGGTGACAGACGGCGCCGAAGGAATCGGCGATCACCTGCACCTCGATGTGCCGCGGCGTCGCCAGATAGCGTTCCATATAGACCTGGTCGTCGCCGAAGGCCGCGCGGGCCTCGGCGCGGGCGGTGCCATAGGCCTCGGCCACCTCGTCGCGGGTCTTGGCCACCTTCATGCCGCGGCCACCGCCGCCGGCGGCGGCCTTGATGAGCACCGGAAAGCCGATCTCCTCGGCGGCGGCCATGGCTTCGGCTTCGCTGTCCAACGCCCCCTCCGAGCCGGGCACCACCGGGATGCCGGCGGCTTTCACCGCCTTCTTGGCGGCGATCTTGTCGCCCATGACTCGGATGTGTTCCGGCTTGGGGCCGATGAACGTCATGCCGTGGGCGGCGACGATCTCGGCGAAGCGCGCGTTCTCCGACAGGAAGCCGTAGCCCGGATGCACCGCCTGGGCGCCGGTGATCTCGCAGGCGGCGATGATCGAGGGGATGTTGAGGTAACTCTTGGCCGCCGGCGCGGGGCCGATGCACACGCTCTCGTCGGCCAGGCGTACGTGCATGGCGGTGGTGTCGGCCTGGGAATGCACGGCCACGGTGGAGATGCCCATCTCCTTGCAGGCCCGGTGAACCCGCAACGCGATCTCGCCGCGGTTGGCGATGAGGATCTTCTCGAACATGGGCCTCAGCCGATGACCGCGAGCGGTTCGCCGAACTCGACCGGCTGGGCGTCGCCGACGAGGATGTCGACGATGGTTCCGGCCTTGGGCGCGGTGATCGGGTTCATCGTCTTCATCGCTTCGATAAGCAGCACGGTCTGACCGGCGGTGACCTTGTCGCCGATCTTCACGAATGGCGGCGTGCCGGGCTGGGCCTGCAGATAGACGGTGCCGACCATCGGCGAGGTGACGGTCTCGCCGGCCGGTCCCGGATCGACCTCGGCCGCTGGCGCCGTGACGACGCCGGTCGCCGCGGCGGGCGCGGGCGCGAAGGCCTGAACGACGCCGGGGGCGGCGGACTTGGCGACGCGGACCCTCTGGCCGTCGCGTTCGACCTCGATCTCGGTGAGACCGGTCCGGTTCAGAATCTCGGCCAATTCTCGCACCAGGGAGGTGGCGGAACTGGGGTTCGGGGCTTTGGGACTGGGCATGCGGACGATCGGCCTTGTGGTTCGATGTTCAGGCGCGCGGCGCGGAGGTAAGGTCGCACGCCGCCTCGACGGCCAGCTCATAGCTGGCCGCGCCGAAGCCGCTGACGACGCCGGTCGCCGCGAGCGAGACATAGCTCGCATGACGAAACGGCTCGCGCGCGGCCGGGTTGGAAAGATGGCACTCGATGATCGGAATATCGAGGGTTTTGAGCGCGTCGAGCAGGGCGATCGAGGTGTGACCATAAGCGGCCGGATTGATCACCAGCGCGCGCGCGGCCTCGCGCGCTTCCTGCACCCAATCGATCAGCTCGCCCTCGTGGTTGGTCTGGCGAAAGACGATTGCGGCGCCGCGGGCGCGGGCGCGGGCCTCGACCAACGCGCGCACGTCCTCCAGCGTCTCCTCGCCATAGATGTCGGGTTCGCGCACGCCCAGAAGATTGAGGTTCGGCCCGCTCAAGACGTAGATCGGTTTCGACATTCCGTTCCCGGTCCGCTGTTTGCGGCTGCAAATGAGGGGCCGGGGCGCCTTGTATAGTCGCCCGCGCGGGGTCACAAGCTTGCCGCGTGCGCCTGACGGTGAATGGAGAGGAACGCGTCGAGGCGGCGAAAGACGTCGCCGCCCTTGTCGCCACATTGGGTTTCGACCGCCGCAAGGTGGCCGTGGAACGCAACCTCGCCATTGTGCCGCGCTCGCTGTGGGCGGCCACACCGCTCGCCGATGGCGACCGCATAGAGATCGTCCATTTCGTCGGAGGCGGATGAGTGAACGCGCCCGTGGTTCCCACTGATTCCTGGTCGGTCGCCGGCCGCACGCTGAGTTCACGCCTCATCGTCGGCACCGGCCGGATGGAAGACTATGAGCTCAACGCCCGCGCCGCCGAGGCCTCGGGCGCGGAGATCGTCACCGTGGCGCTCCGCCGGGTGAATCTCAGCGATCCCAGCAAGCCGATGCTGACGGACTTCTTCAAGCCCGAGCGGTTCATCCTGATGCCCAACACCGCCGGCTGCTTCACCGGCGAGGAGGCGGTGCGCACCCTGCGCCTGGCGCGCGAGGCGGGCGGCGGCGAACTGGTCAAGCTCGAGGTGCTGTCGGATTCCAAGACCCTCTACCCCGACATGGAGGAGACGCTGCGGGCCTTGAAGCTGTTGGTCGCCGATGGCTTCGACGTGATGGTCTACTGCACCGATGACATCGTCTATGCCCGCAAGCTGGAAGAGGCCGGGGCGGCGGCGATCATGCCGCTGGGCGCGCCCATCGGCTCGGGCTTGGGGGTGCAGAACAGGGTCAACCTGCGACTCATTGTCGAGCAGGCGAGCGTGCCCGTGCTGGTCGACGCCGGCGTCGGCACCGCCTCGGACGCCGCCGTGGCCATGGAGCTCGGCTGCGACGGCGTGCTTATGAACTCGGCCATCGCGGCCGCCAAGGATCCGGTGCGTATGGCGCGGGCGATGAAGCACGCCGTGATCGCCGGCCGCGAGGCCTATCTCGCCGGCCGGATGCCCCGGCGCATGTACGCCGATCCTTCGTCACCGCTGGCGGGGTTGATCTAGGGTCAGGGAAGGGGCCCCTTCGCCATCCCCAACCGCGCGCCCAGCGCTAGGAGCGGTGCGCTCTGAGCGTCGGGGATTGAGCCGTCGGCGCGCGGCCCGACGTTGATCAACAGATTGCCGCCGCGCTCCGTGACGTCGCCATAGAGCTCGATCAGGGCGGCGCCGGTGAGGTAGTCTCCCGTCTCCTCATTGGCGTTGTAGCCAAAGGCGAGACCGAGGCCCCGGGTCGACTCCCACTTGCGCCCGCCCAGACCCCGGCCGTCGCCATATTCGACGGTGCGGAAGTCGCAATGAGGCGGTGGCGGCGCGACGACTTCGCCCTCGCTCAGGCGCGCCTTGAGGGAGTCATTGAACGCCTTGCGCGTCGCCGGGTCGGACATCGCCCGAGCAAAGCCGCCGCCCCCGGTCCAGCGATCGTTGACCACGCCTTCGGGGACGGCGGCATAGTAATCGGCGAACAGGCGGGGAAGTCCGTCCGCATCCGGCCAGCCGATGTCGTTCCACAGCACGGACGGCCGGTAGCGGTCGATCAGTTCGCGGACCTGGGCGTCGGCGTAGGCGAGGTAGTCGGCGTCCGTCGGCATGCAGGCGAACATGTCGCCGACGTCGACGATCGGCTCGGCCTTGAACGTCCAGTCGAGTCCGCCGGAATAGTAGAGACCGAAGCGCAGGCCCCGGGCTCGGACGGCGTCCGCCAGTTCGCCGACGAAGTCGCGCTCGGAGCGCCAGCCCAGCCGGCGTGGGTTCTCGACGCGCGTCGGCCACAGGCAGTAGCCGTCGTGATGCTTGGCGACGAGGACGACATAGCGCGCGCCGACGGCGGCGAAAAGCTCGGCCCAAGCCCGGGCGTCGAAGGCGGATGCGGCCGTCTCGAAGTCCGGCCGGAAGCTGTCATAGGTCCGCTCGCCCCAGACCCGCGCGTGGCGCGCCTGTGTGGCGCTGCCGGGAACGCGCAGAGCGTTGGCGTACCACTCGGCGTAAGGGGCGAGCGCGAAGACCTCGTCGTAGCGTGTGCGGAAAAGCTCCGTGATCGACGCGCCGCGAGGCGCCCAGGCGGGAACGGCGAAGATTCCCCAATGGATGAAGAGGCCGAGTTGCGGCTGCGCGAACCAGGCGGGCAGGGCGCGCCCGGCCACTGAGCTGAAATCCGCCACGGCGCGTTCCCCCGTTGAAGGGAGAGGCTATCGCATGGGCCGACGGCCATGCAAAAGATCGCGGTCGGGCGTCGGTCCCAACCCGCTTGCGCGCTGAGAGTAGGCTCGGATGGACTTGCAGGTAAGGAATATTTCCCTTACTTTATTGGTCATGAGCGTACTCACGGTCACGGCCAAGGGCCAGGTCACTCTGCGCAAGGATCTCTTGCGCCATCTCGGCGTGCGGCCGGGCGACAAGATCAGCGCCGAATTGCTCCCGGGCGGGCGTCTCGAGGTCACGGCGGCCAGGCCGCGAGGCCAGATCGCGGATGTCTTCGATCTTCTGAAGCGCGACGGCGGCCCCACGCTCTCGATCGAGGAGATCGGCGCCATCGCGGCGGACGGCTGGGTCGGGGAGCGGTGAGGATCACCGCTGACACCAACATCCTCGTCAGAGCGATTACCGGCGACGACGCCCGTCAGAGCGGCCTCGCCCAATCGACGCTCGCCCAGGCCGAAATCGTGGCCCTGCCGTCGCCCGTGTTGTGCGAACTGGTCTGGGTGTTGGCGCGCGGATATCGCATTTCCACGGACGACATCGCCTCGGCCATCCGTGGCCTGATCGAGGCGAACAATGTGTCCGTAAACCGCCCCGCGGCCGATGCGGGCTTGGCGATGCTCAATGCAGGCGGTGATTTCGCGGACGGGGTGATCGCCCATGAAGGCGCCTGGCTCGGCGGAGAGGTTTTCTTGAGCTTCGACAAGGTGGCGGTGGCGCTCGCGCAAGCCCGCGGGATAAACGCGAAGTTGCTGGACTAAGGGTCGCCCGCCGGGGTGCCGGTCAGGACGACGCGGCTAGACCACCGTCTCGTCGGCCAGGTGGCAGGGGTGGCCCGAGGCGCCGTGCTCGATCTGCAGGGTGGCGTGGTGCACCTTGAAACGCGCCTCGAGCTCGTGACAGGCCTCGTGGATCAGCGCGTCGTCGAGGCTCGCGCCAGGCCGCACGAGATGGGCGGTGAGCGCCGTCTCGGTCGTGCTCATGCCCCAGATATGAAGGTCGTGGACCTCCGAGACGCCGGGCAGGGAAGCGAGGTAGGTTCTGACGGCGGCGCGGTCGACCCCTGCCGGCACGGCGTTGAGGGCGAGGTCGAGCGACTCCCGCAACAGCGACCAGGTCCCGGCGACGATCACCCCGCCGATGACCAGGCTGACCGCCGGATCGAGCCACATCCAGCCCGTGAAGATGATCACCCCACCGGCGACGACGACGCCGGCGGCCACCAGGGCGTCGCCGGCCATGTGGGTGAAAGCGGCGCGGACATTGACGTCGCCCTTCCGCCCCGAGGCGAACATCCAGGCGGTCACGCCGTTTACGGCGACGCCGACGGCGGCGACGATCATCACCGTCACGCCGGCCGAAGCCTGGGGATGAATGAGCCTGAGGATCGCCGCCCAGGCGATGCCGCCGGTCACCACCAGCAGCAGGACGCCATTGCTGAGCGCGGCCAATATCGAGGAGCTGCGAAGGCCGTAGGTGTAGCGGGCGCTGGGCGCGCGCCTTGCCATGCGCGCGGCCATCCAGGCAAGCGCCAGGGCGAGGACGTCGCCGAGGTTGTGGCCGGCGTCGGAAATCAAGGCCAATGAATTGGCCATCACCCCCCAGGCCGCCTCGCCGATCACATAGGCGATGTTGAGCGCTATACCGATGGCGAAGGCGCGACCGAACGAGGCCGGCGCGTGGCTGTGGCCGTGATGGTGACCGTGGTGGTCGTGGGCGTGGACAGCGGCTGTCATGCGGCTTGAACCTAGCAACCCGAGCGGCCCGATGCGAGGGCGATCCGCAGATGACGCAGATGGGTGCAGATAACACCGATCTCGGCCCGAAGCGCCCTCAGGTTACAGTCGAATGACGCGCCTTCGGCGCCGCTGCCTCGGACACATCTGCACCCATCTGCGTCATCTGCGGATTCCACTCTTGATCTGCTAGAGATGACCGAAATTCGGGAGAGTCGGAACGTCATGGTCGCCAAACACAATTTCCGCCGCTCGTCGGTGGGCGCCCGCAAGCTGGAGCCCGAGACCCTGATGCTGGGCTTCGGCTTCGACCCGACGCTCTCCGAGGGCGCGGTCAAGACGCCGATCTTCCTCACTTCAACCTTCGCCTACGCCACCTGCGAGGAAGGCAAGCTGCTGTTCGACTACATGTCGGGGCGCCAGGCGACGCCGGAGGGCCAGGACGCGGGCCTGATCTATACCCGCTTCAACAACCCCAATCTGCAGATCGTCGAGGAGCGGCTGGCGGTGCTGGAGGGCGCGGACAGCTGCGCGGTCTTCTCCAGCGGCATGGCCGCGATCCTCACCTCGCTGCTGGCGACCACCGAGCCGGGCGATGTGGTGATGCGCAGCCGGCCGCTCTACGGCGGCACCGAGACCCTGTTCGACAATCTGCTGGCCAGGCTCGGGGTCCGCAGTGTGAGTTTTTTCGACGGCGTCGATCCAGCGGTGGTCGAAACGGCGGCAGAGGAGGCGCAGGCTTTGGGCCGCGTGGCGGGGATCTATGTGGAGACCCCGGCCAATCCGACCAATTCGGTGGTCGACCTCGATCTGATGGCCGCGACGGCGACCAAGATCGCCGACCGCCAGGGCGACAAGCCCATGATCATCGTCGACAACACCCTGTTGGGGCCGCTCTACCAGTCGCCGCTCGCCCACGGCGCTGACCTGGTCGTCTATTCCCTCACCAAATATGTCGGCGGCCACAGCGATCTCATCGCCGGCTCGGTGGCCGGCCGGGCCGCGCCGATGAAGAAGGTGCGCTCCTTGCGCAACCTGATCGGCAATCAGCTCGATGTTCACAGCGCCTGGATGCTGACCCGGTCGCTGGAGACTCTGCGCCTGCGCATGGACAAGGCCTTCGCCAACGCCGCCGAGGTGGCCGGCTGGCTGCGCGACCAACCGCAGGTCGAGCGCGTGGACTATCTGGGCTTCGCGCCGGCCGGCTCGCGTGAGGCGGACGTCATCGAGCGCGAGTGCGGGGCGCATGGCGCGACCTTCTCGTTCACCGTGCGCGGCGGACAGGAGGCGGCGTTCAGGGTGCTGGACTCACTGGAGGTGTTCAAGCTGGCGGTGAGCCTCGGCGGCACGGAGTCGCTGGCCTGCCATCCGGGCAGCACCACCCACTCCGGCGTGTCGGCCAACGAGCGGGCGATCCTCGGCATCGCGGAAGGGCTCATCCGCGTCTCGGTGGGGATCGAGTCGCCAAAGGACCTGATCGCCGACCTCGCCCGGGGCCTTGCGGCGGTTTAGGGACGGCGCTCTTTAAACTGCGTCATCCCGGAAGCCGGCCCAGCCGGCTATCCGGGACCCAGGGGCTTCAAACGCCCGTGGATCGATCAGATGCCGACAGCTTCGATGTGCGTTGAAATGGACCCTGGGTCCCGGATCTCCGCGCCTTCGGCGCTCCGTCCGGGATGACGCAACGTGCTAGGGAGAGGCGCTTCCTCCTGGCAGTCCATCCCTTGAGAGAACGACGGCGAGCCAGCGGGTGGCCTCGAACTCGGCCGCGATGGACATCACCGCCACGGTGAGCGGGGTGGAGAGCAACACCCCCGGCGCGCCCAGGATCGCCGCCCAGAAGCCCAGCGAAATAAGGATGAACAGCGGGTCGAGATTGAGCTCGTCGCCTTGCAGCTTGGGCATGACGACATTGTCGATGGCGAACACCGACGAAGCCAGAACGGCGACGATCAGGATCGGACGGGTGATGTCGTCGAACTGGGCCAGGGCCAGCAGGCCCGGAAACAACGAGCCGGCCACGGCGCCCACGATCGGCACATAGGCCGACAGGAACACCAGGAAGGCGGCGAGCACCGCGTCATGGACGCCGAGCACGGTCATCAACAGCCAGACGACAACGGCGATGAACAGCCCCTTCAGGGTCTGCAACAAGGCATAGCGGTCCACGGCGTGGGTCACGCTCGCCAGCACCCGCAGCGCCGAGGCCCGGTGGTCGGCGGCTTCGTAGAGGCGATCGAACTTGCGGGAGAAGGCGGCGCGCGAGGCGGCGAGGAATCCGAAATAGATGATCACCAAGGTGGAGAAGGAGGTGAAGTGGCGCAGCGTCGCGAACACAATGCCCACGACCCGCTTGGGGTCGATGCCGTTGAACAGGTGCTCGATGGTCATCGGCGGCGCGCCGACCAGGGTCAGGGCCTTGAGCATGATCACATCGAGCTTGGGCGCCAGGTCGTGGATCTGGGCCACGAACGACGGGGCCTGGACGATGATCAGGCCGGCCATGCCGGCGAAGGCCGCCAGGATCATGGCTCCGGCGAGGCCGCCGCGCAGCCATGGCGGCGAGCCGGGCAGGCGGCGCTGCATGAGGCGCGAAACGCCGTCGACCAGCACGATCATGAACGCCGCCACGATCAGCGGCGAAAGGATGTCGCGGAAAAACCGCACGAGGGCGAGCGCCACCACCACGGCGAGGAACACCACGGCGCTGCGTATGGCGCCCAGCCCCGCGGGAGCCGGCGTCGAGGCTTCGGGGGCGCTCAGGCCGCGTGCGCCGGCGCGGGGCGGCGCAGGTCCTCTGCCAGGCCCTGGCCCATCAGGTCGACGAAGTTTTCGGCGAAGAAGCGATCGCGCGCCGAGCGGCTGGCGCCGGCCAGCGAATCATCAAAGCGTTTCAGCGGGTTGCGGCCGCCTTCGACGTGCGGGAAGTCGGAAGAGAACAGGCAAACCTCCTCGCCAGAATTGGCGATGATCCAGGCGGCGTCCTCATGCGGGTAGGGGGTGACGCGCACCTGGCGGCGGACGATGTCGCTGGGTGGAGCGGAGAGGCGGTGCAGCCGCTCCTCGTTCTTATAGAAGGCTTGGTGGGCGCTATCCATGGAACGCATCCAACCCGGCAGCCAGGAGGCCCCCAGCTCGATGGCTCCGAACTTGAGGCGCGGGAAGCGGTCCAGCACCCCGTCGAGGATCAGGCAGGCCAAGGTCTGCACCACCGAGCACGGAATGGCCATGAAGCTCACCGAAGTGAAATTCTCTTCCCCGCCGTGGAAGTCCTTCACCCGAGGCAGGCCGTTCTCGAAATAGTCGGGGTGCAGCTTCAGCTCGCCGCCGACGTGAAAGAGGATCGGCAGGCCCGCCTCCTGCGCGAGGGCCCACAGAGGGTCGAAGGCGATGTGGCTGGGCGAATGGCCGGGCGGGCAGCGCGAGGGGATTAGCAGGGCCTTGGCGCCGAGGGCCACGGCGTCCTTGGCGGTCGCGATCGCGCGCTCGAAATCCACCAGCGGCACGTAACAGGTGGCGAGGAGGCGGCGATCGACCGAGCAGAAATCGGTCATCATCCGGTTGTGGGCGCTGGCGGCGGCGTAACAGAGGTCGACATCGCCGCGCTCATCGAGGCCGAAGTTGCCGAGGCAGAAGGTGGTGAAGACCAGCTGACTGGCGAAGCCGAAAAGATCGAGCGCCCGCGGGCGGTCCTCGCGGCGGAAGCCGCCCAGGGCGTCATAATTCTTGCGCAGTAGGAGGTTTTCGGCGTCGCCGGCGCGGAAGGCCGGGTCGTCGTGCTTGCGGCGGAAAGGCTCGGCCCAGCCCTCCGGGCTCAGCTTGCGGCGGTAGATCGACAGGTCGTGAAAGGCGGTGAGGTGGCGGCGCTCAAACCAGGGGTCGAGGCAGCCGTCGAGCTCCATCAAATGGGAGTCGGCGTCGTGGATAAGGCGGCCCTGTGCGTAAGCCATGGCGAAATCCCTTTCGAGGGGCGATTGTGAACGCCAAGCGGGCGCCATGACAAGGGAGGGCCGATGGCTGGGAGATTTTCGCGTGCCTGGATCGCCGCAGCCGCGGCGGCGTTGATCGCTGCCGCCGCGCCGGCGGGGCCCGAGGCGCGCATCCTGGCCGGGGAGAGCGCCAGCGCGGTGCTCAACGAATGGTGCGCGGCCCACGGCCTGCCGGCGCTGCACGCGGATCTGGCTGCGCAAGCGGCGAAGGCCCCGAGCCCCGCCGTGCGCGCCGCTCTGGCCGCAACGCCGGGCGAGGCGGTGCTCTATCGCCGGGTAAGACTGGCCTGCGGCACGACTGCGGTCTCCGAAGCCGACAACTGGTATCTGCCGGACAAGCTGACGCCGGAGATGAACCGGCGGCTCACGACCAGCGACGCGCCGTTCGGCCTGGTGGTCCGCCCGCTCGGCTTCACGCGGCGGACGGTGGCCACGAAGGCCCTGCGCCGCGGCGGTCTGGAGATACGCGCGGTGCTGGTCACGGGCGCCGGGACGCCGTTCAGCTATGTGGTCGAGGATTACGCGGCCAGGGTAAGGTGATTCACCTCAAATTGCGTCATCCCGGCCGGAGCGCCTTGGCGCGGAGAGCCGGGACCCAGGGGCCGGTTCCTGATCCTCTCGGTCCCGGATAGCCGGCTGCGCCGGCTTCCGGGATGTCGCAGTTTTGGGAGTTTCGCTATTTGAGCAACGCCGGCTCGAGTCTGTTGTGCGTCTTCACAGCCTGAACCTCGATCTCGACGAGGGCGCCGGGGGCGGCGAGGCCCGCCACCTGGACCGTCGTCCGCGCCGGTTTGTTGGGTTGCGCGGCGGTTCCGAAGAACTGGCTGTAGCCGGCCATCATGCCCGCGAAATCCATCTTGCCGGTGGCCGGATCGCCGACCAGGAACACCCGCATCATCACGACGTCGCCCATGCCGAAGCCTTTGGATTTCAGCGTCGCCTCGATCTTGGTCAGGGCGTCGACGGTCTGGGCCTTGGCGCCACCCGCCGAGGCAGAACCAGGCGTGCCGCTGACATAGGCGGTGTCGACGCCGCCGGCGCCCTCGACGACCACGATGCTGGAGATGGGAAAGGCGCCGGCGCCCTCGCGCACGATCGTCGCCGCGCCCGCCGGTCCGGCCATGACCGCGGCGAGCGCCAGCGCCTGGACGATCCGCCGTCCCGAATTCCTGGCCATGGCCGTCTCCCCCGCTGTGGCGCCGGTGGGATGATGGCCGAGGGCCCGCACGCCCGCAAGCATGTCGCCGCGCGCGGGCGGTGGTTCCCCTGGCGGTGGCGCGGGGCTAGATGGAGCGCGACCGTGCGCGGGGAGGACGAGGCGTTGGACGGGGATGCACAGCCGCCGGTGAGCCGGCGCTCGCTCTTCACCCTGATCGGCCTCGCCGCCGGTAGCGCGGTGATGTTGGAGGCCATGTCCTCGCTCGCCTACGCCGGCGAGAGCGGCTACGCCGGGCCGATCAAGCTCAGCGGCGATGCGAAGGGGACCAGCGTCCTCATCCTGGGCGCGGGTCTGGCGGGGATGTGCGCCGCCTATGAGCTGCGCAAGGCCGGCTACAAGGTCCAGATCCTCGAATACAACGACCGGCCAGGCGGGCGGAACTGGTCGCTGTACGGCGGCGACACCTATACCGAGCTCGGCGGCTTCAGCCAGAAGGTCGGCTTCGACAAGGGCCTCTACTTCAATCCGGGGCCGTGGCGACTGCCCTACCACCACCACGCCATCCTGGATTACTGCAAACGCCTGAACGTGCCGCTCGAGCCGTTCACCCAGGTGAACCACAACGCCTATATGCAATCCGACAAGGCGTTCGGCGGCCGGCCGCAGCGCTACCGCGCCGTCCAGGCCGATTTCCAGGGTTATGTGGCCGAGCTTCTGGCCAAGTCGACGCGCCAGAACGCTCTCGATCAGGCCCTGACGCGCGAGGACAAGGAAATCCTGCTGGCGGCCCTGCGCGAGTGGGGGGCGCTCGACCAGAACTACGCCTACGCCAAGGGCCTGATCTCCAGCGATCGGCGCGGGTGGGCCTCTGACCCTGGCGGCGGGACGACGTCGGTTCCGACGCCCTCCGATCCCATGGCCATGAGCGATCTCCTGAAGTCGGAGCTGTGGGGCGCGATCGCCGTGGGACAGATCTATGAGTTTCAGAGCAGCCTGTTCCAGCCGGTCGGCGGCATGGGCATGATCGGCAAGGCCTTCGGCCGCGAGCTCAACGGCGTCATCCGCTACAACGCCAAGGTGACCGACATCCGTCAGGACGAGCGGGGGGTCACGGCCACTTTCATCGACAGCAAGGCCGGCGGCGCGCCCCGGCAGGCGCACGGCGACTGGTGCCTGTGCACCATCCCCGCCTCGATCCTGGGGCAGATCCCGATGAACGCCGGCGCGCCGATGAAGAGCGCCATCGACGCCCTTTACTACGACGCCTCGGTGAAGGTCGGCCTGCAGTTCAAGCGGCGCTTCTGGGAGGAGGACGACGCCATCTATGGCGGCATCAGCTACACCGACCAGCCCAACGGTCTGATCGGCTATCCGAGTCACGGCGCGTTCAGTTCCGGCAAGGGGGTGTTGCTGGGGGCCTACACCTTCGGCGCGGACGCCTTCGAATATGCCGCCATGTCGCCCGAGGAGCGGATCGCCAAGACGCTGGAATACGGCGCCAAGATCCATCCGCAGTATCGGACGGAGTTCGACAACGGCGTGGCGGTGGCCTGGCACCGCGTGCCGTGGACGCTGGGCTGCGCGGCGCACTGGACCGAGGACCTGCGCGCTCAACACTATGACAACCTCACCGCCATCGACGGGCGTATCATGTTGGCGGGCGAGCACGTCTCGCGGCTGCCGGCCTGGCAGGAGGGCGCGGTGCTGTCGGCGCTCGACGCCATCCGCCGGCTGCATCAACGGGTTATGGCGGGGTAGGGGCATGCGGCGTGCGAGCGTGGCGATGGCGTTGGCGCTGGGCTTCACCGGCGCGGCGCGGGCGCAGGATTTCTATTCCGGCCACTTCTCGGAGCAGGGCGGCGAGGCGATCTACAAGGGCGTCTGCCAAGGCTGCCACATGCCGGACGGCAAGGGCGCGGCGGGCGCGGGGGCTTATCCGGCGCTGGCCGGCGACCCGCGGCTGGCGAGCGGGGCTTATGCGGCCGTGGTGGTGGGGCGCGGCCAGAAGGCCATGCCCACGTTCGGTGACTCCCTCACCGACACCCAGATCGCCGCTGTGGTCAATTACATCCGCTCGACCTTCGGCAACCACTACCCCGACAAGGTGACGCCGGAGACGGTGAAGGCGCTGAGACCTCCCTCCCCTTGATGGGGAGGGCTATCGCAGGCCCCCAATACCTGCGTCATCCCGGCCGCAGGGAAGCGAAGTGAACCGGAGAGCCGGGACCCAGGGATTAACTCGCCGCGCAGCGTCACCAACCGCGGTCGGCAACACCTGGGTCCCGGATCTGCGCGCCCTTGGCGCTCCGTCCGGGATGACGCAATTTAGGTTGGGCGACGTGGAGCGGCGCCTAATCCCGAAACGCTGGCGCGCGTTTTTCCAGGTTGGCTTTCACCGCCTCAACCTGATTGGTCCCGCCAATGAGCGCGAGTTGTTCGACGGTTTCGCGCACCAGGCCCTCGGCGTCGCTGAGCTCGGAGACCTCGTTGAGCAGCCGCTTGGCGGCGCGGATGGCGTCGGGGCTCTTGCCGGCGATCTCGCGGGCCAGCGCCAGCGCCTCGGCGCGCGGATCCGCGCAGACGCGCGTGGCGAAGCCGAGCTTCAGCGCCTCCTCGCCGGAGAAGATGCGGCCGGTGTAGGTGAGCTCACGCACCACATCCTCGGGCGCCAAATGGCGCATCAGCCGCGTGCCAGCCATGTCGGGAACGAGGCCCCATTTGATCTCCAGCACCGCGAGGCGCGCGTCGGGGGCGATGAAGCGCATGTCGGCCCCCAGCATCAGCTGGAAGCCGCCGCCGAAGGCGACGCCGTGGACGGCGGCGATCACCGGCACGGGGATCTCGCGCCATACCCAGGCGACATATTGCGCGCGGTTGGCGATCCCGTGGGTGCGGGCGGCCAGGCCCGAGGACGAGCTCGCCCTCGAATCCCGCGCCCGTTCGCCGCTGGCCATGGCCCCGAAATTGCCCATGTCGAGCCCGGCGCAGAAGGCGCGGCCGTCGCCCGAGATGACCACGGCGCGGAGGCCCGGTTCGGTCTTTAGCCGCTCGCCCGCGGCCACAAGGGCGTCGAACATGGCGTTGTCGAGCGCGTTCATCTTGTCGACGCGAACGAGGCGGACATCGGCCACGCCGTCTTCGATGGTCACTTGAACCCGGTCGTTCATCACTTTGATTTCCTTATTTCCTTGAACACGGCGATATTGACGGCGACGACAAGCACGCAGCCTACGCCGAAGGTCAGCAGCCAGGGCGCGGCCGAGGGCGGCAGGACGCCGGCGTGCAACAGCAGGCCGACGAGGACCACGCAAGCGACGGCGGCGAGGCTCAACACCGCGTCGCCCGCGAACATCTTCTTGAGCGTGGCGGCCAGCGCCGCGATCACGTCCATGCCGGTTTCCTGCCGAGCGCCACACCCACGAAGGCGGCCTTGGCGATGCCCAGGACCAGGAAGGCGGCGATGAGCACCGGGATCGCCCAGTCACCCAAGGGGAACGGCGCGCCCAGGCCTTCGGAAATCCAGAATACGCCGAAACCGGAGAGGAGGGCGCCGACCACGAACTTGAGGCCGTTCTCCGGCACGCGGGCCAACGGCCGGCGGATGGCGAGGCCGAGGGCCAGCACCACCAACCAGGCGGCGACGGCCCCCAGCGCCGCGGGGGACAGCATGCCGGGCCGGGCGGCCACGGCCAGGACGATGAACACCACCTCGGTTCCTTCCAGCAGCACGGCCTTGAAGGCGGCCATGCCGGCGATCCAGTCGGCGGCGGCGGCCAGAGCCGCTGTCTGCTTGTCGAAGGCGACGCTCTCGTCGTTGAGCGCCACGGCCCCGCCGGCGCGCAGGATGGCCTTGCGCAGCCAGCCGAGGCCGAAGAGCAGCAGCAACACGCCAATGACCAGTTGCAGGCCATGGATCGGCACGCGGGCGATCAGGGGGCCGAGCAGGGCGACGGCCAGCGCCAGCAAGGCGAAGGCGGCGAGGGCGCCGAGAAGCGCCGGCCTGACGCCGCGCACGACGCTGACCGCCAGGACGATGGTGAACGCCTCCACCCCTTCCACGAAGGAGGCGAGAAAGGCGGCCAGGACGATCGGAGCAGCGGCGGCGAGCATCGAAACAAAGTCTATGCCGATGGGAGGGGCGCGCGCAAAGGCGAGTGTGTCCCTGAACTCCGAAGAGAGGGGCGCCCGTCACGGATTTGTCCGCTCCCGGCTGTAAAGCCCGTGCGCGGCGTGGCATGGAAGCGCGCCGATCCGGGAGACCACCTGCAAGATGAAACGCGCGCTGATCGCCATCCTGCTCGCCGCCGCCCTGCCGGCCGCGGCCGGGCCCTCCGGCCTTTCGGTAAAAGGGCGTATCGCCGCGCCGGACGCCCATTGGGACTACGCCAGCTTCGATCCCGCGCGTCGCCGGGTCTATGTGGCCCATGGCGACAGCGTGCTGATGATCGAGGCCGACAGCGGCAAGGTCTCGCCCGACTTCGCCAAGGGCTCGCACCTGCACGCCGTGGTGCCCGTGCCGGGGACCGATCGGATCATCACCACCAACAGCGGCGACCACAGCGTGAAGGTGATCGACGCGCGCGACGGCGCCCTGCTGGCTTCGATCCCGGGGCCGGACGACGCCGATTCCGCCACCTACGATCCGGGCTCGGGCGATGTGGTGGTGATCGGCGGTGACGATGGCGAGGTGCAGCTGATCGACCCCAAGGCCATGAAGGCCGTCGGCGACATCAAGATCGGCGGCAAGCTGGAGTTTCCCGCCGCCGACGGTCATGGCCGGCTCTACATCAACGCCGAGGACACAGGCGAGATCGTCGTCGTGGACCTCCAGGCCGGCAAGGTGCTGACCCGCTACGCCATGCCCGGATGTCAGCGGCCGACGGGCCTGGCGCTGGTGACCGGCGACCGGCTGGTGTCGTCCTGCAACGGCGTCGCCGAGATCCTGAGCGCGGCGGACGGCAAGGTCATCGCCTCGCTCGCCATCGGGGCCGGACCGGACGCGGTGATCTACGACGCCCGGCGTGAGCTGGCGCTCATTCCCTCGGGCCGCACGGGCACCCTGGCGGTGATTGCGCTCGAAGGACCCCAAGCCAACCAGGTGATCGACACCGTGCCGACCGAGCCGGGGGCGCGGACCGGGACGGTCGATCCCCGGACCGGCCGTGTCTTCCTGCCGACGATGCAATATGCGCCGCCGGCCCAGGCGGGCGGGCGGCCGACGCCCGTCGCCGGCACCTTCCAGGTGCTGGTGTTGGATCGCTGAGGACGCGTGTCGGGCCTCGCCATCGCCGAGCTCGACCCGGGCGGGATCGACGCCGCCGTCGCCCTGTGGGAGTCGTGCGGCCTCACCCGACCCTGGAACGATGCGCGCGCCGACGCCCGCCGGGCCCTGGCGGGGCCGGCCTCGACGATCCTGGCCGGACACCTGGATGGCCGGCTGGCGGCCACGGCCATGGTCGGCGCCGACGGCCACCGGGCCTGGGTCTATTATCTGGCGGTCGCCCCCGACCTCGCCCGGCGCGGCCACGGCGTGGCGATGATGCGGGCGGCCGAAGCCTGGGCCCGCGCCCGCGGCGTCCCGAAGCTGGAGCTGATGGTCCGGGACGGCAATGACGCCGCGGCGGACTTCTACGCTGCGCTGGGCTATGCCCGCGAACCGGTGAGCGTCTATTCGCTGTGGCTGGAAGGCGAACGCGCGTGAAGAGTCTGCTGGCGATCTTCCTCGGCCTCGGATGGCTGCTGGCCCCACCCTCGGCCGGGGCGTCCAATCCCAACGCCTTGTGGCATGTGGTGCACGACCTGTGCGTGGTCGACATGAGGGTCAGCGGCCATCCGGCGCCCTGTCTGATGGTCGATCGCCGCCACGGCTGGGCGGCGTTGAAGGACCTCAGGGGCAAGACCCAGGTCCTGCTTATTCCGACCCGCAAGGTCACCGGCATCGAGAGCCCGAAGCTGCTCGAGCCGGGCGGACCCAACTATTGGCGGGCGGCGTGGGACGCGCGGCGGTTCTTCGAGAAACGAGCCGGGCGCGAGGTCCCGCGCGAGGACGTCGGCCTGGCGATCAATTCGATGTTCGGCCGCAGTCAGGACCAGCTGCACATCCACATCGACTGCGTGCGCGCCGACGTGATCGCGGCCCTGGCGGCGCACGCGGACGAGATCGGGACCGATTGGGCGCCACTTGGCGTCGACTTGGCTGGCAAACGCTATCGCGCCCGGCGCCTGGAGGGGGCGGACCTGGATGGCCGCGATCCGTTCAAGCTGCTGGCCGCCGAGAGCCCGGATGTGCGCGCCGACATGGGCCGTCAGACCCTGGCGATGATCGGGGCGACGTTCGCCGCCGGCCGGCCGGGGTTCATCCTGCTGGCGGCGACCGGTAACACGCCGGAAAACCCCGACGGCGCCAGTGAGGCGCTGCTCGACCACGATTGTGCGGTGCTGTCACCGCGTCCCTGAGGTAGCGGACTCACAACCCCTGGAGGTGCGCGGCGTGTTCGCGGACTTGCTCTGGTCCGCCGAACAGCTGTCGGTCGACGCCGACGCGCTTGAACCAATAGTGCAAGCCGAGGAGATCGGTGAAGCCAATGCCGCCGTGGACCTCGGTGGCTGTGCGGGCGACAAAGCGGCTGACTTCGGAGAGGTGCGCCTTGGCGTGGGCGGCGACCAGCGGCGCTTCGGCCGGAATCGCGTCGAAGGCGTAGGCGGCGTACCAGACGAGCGCCCGGCACGGCTCGAGCTCGGCGGCCATCTCGGCGCAGAGGTGCTTCACCGCCTGGAAAGCGCCGATCGGGCGGCCGAACTGGCGACGCTCCTGCGCATAGGCGACGGCCTTGTCGAGCATCGCCTGGGCGGCGCCCAGCATGTCGGCGGCAAGGACGATGAAGGCGGCGTCGCGCAGGCGGGTCAGGGCGTCCGCGCCGGCGAGGGGCTCGGCGGGCGCCCCCTCGAAGCGGACCTCGGCGAAGCGGCGAGTAGCGTCGATGGTGGCGAGCGGTGCGATCCGGGCGTCCTTCGCCACCACGAGATGCAAGCCGCCCGACCGGTCGGCGACCAGGAGGACGTCCGCGCCCTGGGCGTCGAGAGCGAACATGGACCCGCCCGTCAAACGTCCGCCCTCGGCCGTGACGCCGGCGGCGTCGCGCGCGCCGGCGAACGCTTCGTGGATGACGGCGCCGGCGATGATTTCGCCCGCGGCGAGCCTGGGCAGCCAGGCGCTCTGTTGCGCCGGCGATCCGGCGGCGACGAAAGCGATCGGGGCGAGGACGGCCGAGCTCAGGAATGGGGCGGGGGCGACGTGAGCGCCGAGGGCCTCGGCCGCCAGGGCCGCATCGAGCAGGCCAAGGCCAAGGCCGCCGTGTTCTTCGGGGACGAGGAGGCCCGGAAGCCCGAGCGCGGTGAGGGCGGTCCAGACGTCGCGCGCCGTGGGCTCGCCGCTGTCGGCGAAGGCGCGCACGCGGGCGAGGGGGCTCACGCGGCCCAACACGCCGGCGATAGAGGCCTGCATCAGGCGCTGGTCGGCGGTAAGAGCGAAATCCATCAGGGCGCCGCCTTGGCTTCGCGCGGGAGGCCGAGGCCTCGTTCGGCGATGATGTTCTTCTGGATCTGGGCCGTGCCGCCGCCAATGATCAGGCCAAGGTCGAACATGTAGCGCCACTGCCAGGCGCCTTGGGCGCGCAGGTGTTCGCCGTCCCCGTAGAGAACGCCGGCCTCGCCGAGGGCGTCGATGGCCAGCGCCGCGATCTGGTGGTTGAGTTCGCAGCCCTGCAGCTTGACGATCAGGGCGGCGAGGCCCGGACTCTCGCCGGCGATCTGGCTGGTGAGGACGCGCAGGCCGTTGAATTTCATGGCCAGCACCCGCGCCTGCAGGGCCATCAGGCGGTCGCGCAGGACGGGATGGTCGATCAGGCGCGCGCCGTCGCGCGTTTCGGATTTCATCAGCGCGACCAGTTCGGCGAACCGCGCCTCGGCAGCGTTCGGATCGCCCAGCATGCCGCGTTCGTGGCGCAGGGTGGCGTTGGCGACGCGCCAGCCCTCGCCGCGTGCGCCGACAATCTGGCTCTTGGGCACGCGAACGTCGGTGAAGAACACCTCGTTGAACTCGGCGCGGCCGGTCATGGTGGTCAGGGGTCGAACCTCTATGCCGGGGGTCTTCATTGAGAAGATGAGGTAGCTGATGCCGGCGTGCTTGGGCGCGCCCGGTTCAGTGCGCACGAGGCAGAAGATCATGTCGGCCTGGGCAGCCGTGGAGGTCCAGATCTTCTGGCCGTTGATGACGAAGTCGTCGCCGTCCTCGTCGGCGCGGGTGGTGAGCGAGGCGAGGTCGGAGCCCGACCCCGGCTCGGAATAGCCCTGGCACCAGATCACTTCGCCGCGCAGGGTTGGGGCGATCCATTGCTGCTTCTGGGCCTCGGTCCCTAGCTCCAGCAGGGTGGGGACGAACATGGATATGCCTTGGCCGGCGAGACCCGTCGGCGCGCGGGTGGCGGCGAACTCCTCGGCGATGATGCGGCTCTTCAGGATATCCGGCTCGGCGCCGAAACCGCCGTAGACGCTGGGAATGGCGCGGGCGGCGTAGCCGTGCGCGATCAGCAGGGCCTGCCAGGCCAGGACCTGGGCCCGGTCGGCGCCCGCGGGAAAGCGCTCGCGATGGGTGACGAGAAAGGCGCGCACCTCGTCGCGGAAAGCTTGGTATGGCGGGCCATAAGCAAGGTCCATGCGCTCACCCTAGGCCGGCCGATTTCGCTAGACTAGGCTGACGCCAGGGCAGGGGGGTAGGCTCCGATGTTCCTCCTTCCCCTCGATGGGGAAGGTGGCTCGCGAAGCGAGACGGACGGGGTGGAGCGGTCACCCCACCCCGGACGGCTTCGCCGTCTCGCCCTCCCCATCTAGAGGAGGGATTATTCGGAAGGAGGATGCGCCATGAGCGGAATTCGCGTGCCCGACGAGGTGGCGGCCACGGTGATCACGCCCAAGGCCTATGCCGAGGACGCGCCGGTGCATGAGGCGTTCCGCTGGCTGCGGGCCAACAACCCGTTCGGCCGGGTGGAGCTACAGGGCTTCGCGCCGTTCTGGTTGGTCACTAAGCACGCTGACATCCTGGAGATCAGCCGCCAGAACGCTCTGTTCCACAACGGTGATCTGGCCACCACTTTCACCAGCCTCGACGCCGACGCCAAGGTGCGGGAGATGACCGGCGGTAGCCCGCATCTGGTGCGCTCTCTGGTGCAGATGGACGCGCCGGACCATCCGAAATACCGCGTCCTCACCCAATCCTGGTTCCTGCCGCAGAACATCCGCGGCCTGGAGACGCGCATCCGCGCCATCGCCCGCGAGCATGTCGATCGGATGGCGGAACTCGGCGGCGAATGCGATTTCGTCGGCGACGTAGCGCTGACCTATCCGCTGCGGGTGATCATGGAGATCCTGGGCGTGCCCGAAAGCGACATGCCACGCATGCTGAAGCTGACGCAGGAGCTGTTCGGCGCCACCGACCCCGAGCTCAATCGCTCACACGAGGACACCGAAACCAAGCCGCGGGGGGACCTGGATGACATTCAGGCGACGCTGGCCGATTTCTTCATGTACTTCAAAGCTATTACCGATGCGCGCAAGGCCGAGCCATCCGCCGACCTGGCCACCGTCATCGCCAACGGCCAGATCGACGGCGCGCCGATCAACGACTTCGAGGCCATGTGCTACTACGTGATCGTCGCCACCGCCGGCCACGACACCACCTCGTCCTCCACGGCCGGCGCCATGTGGGGCATGTGTCAGTTCCCCGAAGCCTTCGCCAAGGTGAAGGCCGATCCGGCCCTGATTCCTGGCCTGGTGGATGAATCGATCCGCTGGACGACGCCGGTGAAGCACTTCATGCGCTCGGCCACAGAGGACGCCGAGTTGCGCGGCCGCAAGATCGCCAAGGGCGACTGGATGATGCTCTGCTATCCGTCGGGCAACCGCGACGAAGAGGTGTTCGACGACCCCGACACCTTCCGCCCGGAGCGCAGCCCCAACCGGCACCTGGCCTTCGGCTATGGCGCGCACCTGTGCCTCGGCCAACACCTGGCCAAGATGGAGATGCGCATCCTGTGGGAGGAGTTGCTGCCGCGGCTGAAGTCGGTGGCCTTCAACGGAACGCCGACACGCGCGGCGGCCAGCTTCGTCGGCGGCCCAAAGCGCCTGCCGATCCGCTACGAGATGGTGTGAGTCACCCCGCCGTTGCCGCGTAAATCATTACGCCAGCGGCGACGGCGAGGTTGAGGCTGTCGGCCCGGCCGCGCATGGGAATCTTGACGTTGACGTCGCAGGCGGCGGCGAGTTCGGCGGTCAGACCCGCCTGTTCGTTGCCGAGCAGAATGAGGCTGGGGCGACCGTAGGCCTGGGCGCGGAAGTCCGTGGTCGCCGTGAGCAGGGTCCCGATGACCTGGCCCGGCCACGCGGCTCGCCAGGCCAGGAACTCGGCGACGCTCGCCCGGGCGATGGCGACCGCGAAGATCGAGCCCATGGTCGCCCGCACGGCCTCCACCGAATAGGGGTCGCAGGTCTCGCCGATCAGGATCACCCCGGCGCAGCCGGCCGCGTCGGCGGTGCGCAGGATGGTGCCGAGATTGCCGGGGTCGCGCACCTCTTCCAGCGCCACCAGCACGCCGTCGCGCTTCAGCTCCGCCAGCGGCGTGAAGCGCTGCTCGAAGACGCCCAGCACGGTCTGCGGATTGTCGCGCCGAGAGATCTTGGCGAGGATGGCCGGCGTCACCTCAACGGTCTCGCCCGCCAGGGCGGCGGCGCGCGCCAGCGCCGGATGGCCGGCGGCCTGGGCGGCGTGCATCAGTATGGCCGGGCGGAAGCCGAGGTCGACGGCCTCGGTGACGATCTTCAAGCCCTCGGCGAGAAAGAGGCCGCTCTCCTCGCGCGCCTTGCGCAGGTGGAGGGCGCGGACGGCCTTCACCGTGTCGTTGTTCAGCGAGGTGACGACCTTCACGGCGCGCTCCAGCGGGCGAAGAACGAGAGGCCGGCGGCGCGACCCCCTCTTTCCTCGGCGAGGGTGAGTTCGCCCCAGTCTATCGTTCCGTCGCGGCCGGTCAGGACGCCGGCCGTCAGATGGGCGAGCGCGAGGCCGGTGAGGCGCTCGGAATAGCCGTTCAGGATCAGGAACGAGGCCTCGTCGGAGAGCAGCGCCGCGCAGCCGGCCATCAGCTCCGGCAGGTCGTCATAAAGCCGCCAGGTTTCGCCCGCCGGGCCGCGCCCGAACTTGGGCGGATCGAGGATGATCGCATCGTAGCGTGCGCCGCGGCGCAGCTCGCGCGCCACCCATTTGCGGGCGTCCTCGCAGATCCAGCGGACGGGCGCGTCGGAAAGACCGGAGAGGGCGGCGTTGTCGCGCGCCCAGCCGACGGCGCGCTTAGAGGCGTCCACATGGGTCACGCTCGCCCCGGCCGCCGCGGCGACGAGGCTGGCGACGCCCGTGTAGCCAAACAGATTGAGCACCTTGAGGCCGAGCCGGCCGGCGAGGCGCGCCGCGATCCACTCCCAGTTGGCGGCGTGCTCAGGGAATACGGCCAGGTGGCGGAAAGCGGTGAAGCGGGCGTGAAAGCGCACCTCGCGCCAGGCCATGGGCCAGGTCTCGTCCGCTTGGCCTGTGAAGCGCCAATGGCCGGCCTCGTCCTCGTCCGATGGCTCGAAGACGGCGAAGGCCTTGTCCCAGACCGCCTCCGGCAGGTGAGGCGCCCACAGGCACTGAGGCTCCGGACGCACGACGAGGTGAGGACCGTAACGCTCGAGCTTGCGTCCGCTCCCGCTGTCGACGAGGGCATGGTCGGCCCAGGGCTGGGCGACAAGCGCGGCTGGCGCCGGCGCGAGACGGGGCAGGGGACTCATCGGCCGAGGCTTATCAGGCCAGCGTCGCCGGAGGGAGGGGCACGGAACGCTCGCCCTTGCCCCAGAGCCTCGATTCTCGTTAAGTGCGGGTTTGAGATTTTCTAACCGAAAGGCCGCTCGTGAGCGCCATTCTCAACGAACCGCGCCGCTCGGCGCGCAAGGCCAAGGGCGACGGACATCTGCGCCGGGCCGAGATTCTGGAAGCGGCGGAACGCATCTTCGTCGCCGATGGCTATGAGGCGGCGACCATCCGTAAGATTGCCGACGAAGTGGGCGTCTCCTCAACCGCCCTCTACATGCACTTCCGCGACAAGGACCAGATCCTGCTGGAGATCTGCACCGGGGCGATGGCGGAGCTGCTGGAGGGCAACCGCCAGATTTCGTCCATGCCGGTGGACGCCGTCACCCGCGTGCGCATGATCCTCGAAGGCTACATGAACTTCGCCTTCGCCCATCCCAACGCCTATCGCCTGGTGTTCAATTCGAGCCCGGGCGTGGACTCGGTCCGCCGCGAGCATGCCGCCAAGCTGCTGGGCGCGGAATGCATCGAGCGTTTCGCCTCGGTGATCCGCGAGGTGGCCGCGCAAGGCCGACTGCGCATCGGCGATCCGGACGCCGCCCATCAGATTCTGTGGTCGGCCTGCCATGGCCTGGTGACCTTGATGATCACCAAGCCCGATTTCGAATGGAAGCCGGCCGAGGAGCTGAAGCAGCTGCTGCTGGACAGCCTGCTCCACGGCATCATCGCCGACTAGGCGGGATGCGCCCGCTCGCCGCTTTGGCGGGCGCCGCCTTGATGATGGCGTCAGGCGCCGCGGCCGGCCCCCGCGTTCTCTCTCTCGATCAGTGCGCGGACCAGTATGTATTGGCCATGGCGCCGCGCGCCGATATCGTCGGGCTGTCGACGCGGGCGCGCAATCATGATTCCTATCTGCGGAATGAGGCGAATGGGCTCCCCGAACGGCGGGCGACGGCGGAGTCGGCGCTGGCGGCGGCGCCCGACGTGGTGGTCCGATATTGGGGCGGTGACGACCGCCTGGTCGCCGACCTGGAGCGGCGCGGAGTCCGTGTACTAACTATCGATGACGCCATCGATTTCGCCGGCGTCCGGACCAATATCCGCAAGGTGGCCGACGGGCTCGGCGAGCGCGCCGCCGGCGAGCGGCTGGTGGCCGGCATGGACGCCGAGCGGGCGGCGGCGGCCGGCGCCGGCGGCGGGCGGGGTATCTATTACCTGACCTCTGGCGGCGACACCCTGGGGCCCGCGACCCTGATCGACGCCATGATCGGGGCCGCCGGCTTCACCAACCTCGCGCCCCACCCGGGCTATGGCGTCATTTCGCTCGAGCGCCTGCTTCTCGATCCGCCGTCGCTGTTCGTGCTCGGGTTCTACGACGACACCCTCGACGCCAATGAGCGCTGGAGTGTGGGGCGCGAAGCGGCGCTGCGCCGCCTCACCGCCCGGCGGGCCAGCGTGTCGCTGCCGGGCGCGATCCTCGGTTGCCCGGCATGGTTTGTCGCCGACGGCGCGGCCAGCCTGGCGGCCTGGGCGCGGACCCACCGGCGGTGAAGCTGCTCGCCTTCCTGACGCTGGCGCTCCTGGCCAGCCTGGCGGTCGCCACCTGCTTTGGCGAGACGGCGCTCTCCGCCGCCCAATATGCGCAGGCCTTCGCCCAGGCGGCCTCCGCGCCGGCTGAGATTCTGTGGACCCTGCGCCTGCCGCGGGCCTGCGCGGCGGCGCTGGTGGGGGCGGAGCTCGGCCTGGCGGGCGCGGTCATGCAGGGTCTGCTGCGCAATCCCCTAGCCGACCCCGGCGTCCTCGGCGTCTCGGCCTTCGCGGCCCTCGGCGCCGCGGCGGTGATCGCCGCGGGCCTCGCCGGCGCGCCGGGCGCGGTGGAGCTGGCGGCCATGGCGGGGGCGCTGGGCGCGGGGGCGGTCGTCGCCCTTCTCGCGGCCCGCCTGCGCGAGCCCGAGACCCTGATCCTCTTCGGCGTGGCGCTGTCGGCCTTGGGCGGCGCGGCCACAGCCCTGGTGTTCAACCTGTCGCCGTCGCCGATCACCACCAGCCAGGTGATGAACTGGCTCTTGGGGTCCGCCGCCGGCCGGGGCTGGGGCGATATCGCCGCCGCCGCGGTCCCAAGTCTGATCGGTGTCGCGCTCGCCGCCTACGCCGCTCGTGGCCTCGCCATGCTGACGCTGGGCGAAGAGACCGCGGCGCTGTCGGGCTTGCCGATGGCCCGGCTGCGCGCCGCGGCCGTCGCCGGCGCGGCGCTCCTGACCGGCGCGGCGGTGGCCATGGTCGGCGTCGTCGGCTTCGTCGGCCTGGCCGCTCCGCATCTGGTGCGCGGCTCGGTGTCGGATGACCCGGCCCGCACCCTGGCGCCCTCGGCCCTGGCCGGCGCGATCCTGCTGGTCCTGGCCGATCTCGCCGGCCGGATGATCCCGACCTCGGAAGAGTTGAAACTGGGCGTGGTCACCGCTCTGTTCGGCGCGCCGCTGTTCGCCCTGCTGGCCTGGCGCGCGGCCCGGAGCTGGCGCACATGACGCCGGCGCTGGAGCTCCAAGGGGCCGGCGTCGCGCTGGGCCATCGGACGGTGCTCAGCGCCGTCAGCCTCGCCGCCCACGCCGGCGAGGTGCTGGGCGTGGTCGGCGCCAACGGCGCCGGTAAGACCACCCTGCTGCGCGCGGCGCTTGGTCTGGCCAAGCTGGCGGCGGGGACGGCGCGTCTGGGCGGCCGCGACGTTCATCGCCTCTCTGAGATCGAGCGCGCCGGCCTCGCCGGTTATCTGCCGCAGGAGCGGCGCACGGCCTGGAACATGCCGGCCTGGCGTATCGCCGCCCTGGGCGCTCCGCACCGCCCGCCGGCCGAGGCCCACGCCCTGGCGCTGGCCGCGCTCGAGGACATGGGCGTCGGCGCGCTGGCCGAGCGGGGCGTGCGCGATATGTCCGGCGGCGAGCGGGCCAAGGTGCTGATCGCGCGCCTCGTCGTCACCGGCGCGCCGCTGCTGGTCGCCGATGAGCCGGCGGCGGGCCTCGATCCCAGCGCGGCGCTGAAGGTGATGGAGGCGCTGAAGGCGCGCGCGCGCGCCGGCGCGGCGGTCGTCGCCACTTTGCATGACCTGACACTCGCCGCCCGCGACTGCGACCGACTGGCGGTGATGAGCGGCGGCCGGCTCTTGGCGCTCGGGCCGTCGCTGGAGGCGCTATCGCCGGCGATTCTCGCCGAGGCCTTCGGCCTCGACGGCGAATGGGTCGTCACCCCGACCGGACCCGTCTTGGCCGCCCGCAGACTCAGTCAGGGATAGCCGTAACCGCCCCGCTTGAGGTCGCTTTCCAAGGTGAGGGGCGCCACGCCACCGTGCAGCCGCGCGCGGTAGACCTGCGTCGCTTCCAGCACCCGCATCACGTAGTCGCGCGTCTCGGAGAACGGGATGCACTCGATGTAGTTGAGCGGATCGCTTCCCCCGCTGCGCGGATCGCCGCACGCCGCCGTCCACTGGTTCGGCCGCCCGGGTCCGGCGTTATAGGCCGCCGTCGCCATCACATAGGAGCCGCTGAACTGGCCGACCAGCTGGCCGAGATAGGTCGAGCCCAGGCGCATGTTGTACAGCGGATCGTCGAGGTCGTAGGACGAATAGTCCATGCCGAGCTTGCGGGCGAGGCCTTCGGCCGTGCCCGGCATCAGCTGCATCATGCCGCGCGCGCCGGAACCTGACCTGGCGGACGGGTCGAAGCTGCTCTCCTGGCGCGTGATGCCCAGCACCAGGGCGGCCTCGGCGCCGTCGACGGCGGTGGGCACGGTCGTCAGCGGATAGCCGCGCTCGGGCATGATGAAGCCGTGCTTGGCCGCGTTGCGCACCACCCGCATCGCCGCCGTCGGGTCGCCGTAGGTGCGGGTGAGGTCGATGAGCTGGGCCTCGTCGGCGGCCGTGGGCAGGATGTCGGCGAGCTCGGCGGCGAACACCTTGAACGCGTCGCGGTCGCCGATGCCAGCGAGATAGCGCAGCGCCTTCACCGGCCCGGAGGCCTCGAAGGCCGCCCGCTCCGCCGAGCCGATCTCCGGATCGCGGCCGAGGGTCAAGGTCTTCTGGCCGGCCCGCTCAGCGGCGAGCTGGCCATAGAAGGTGGTGTTGTAGGCCGCGGCCTGACCGTAGAAGAGTTGGGCGGCTACCGGATCGCCCTCGGCGTCAGCCGCGCGCCCCCGCCAGTAATAGGCGCGGCTCTGGGTCAGCGGCGAGCCGCCGGCGTCGGCCACGGCGGCGAAGTGGGTGTCGGCCATGCGTGGGTCGTGCAGGCGGGTCAGGGCGAGCCAGCCAGCCAGGAAATGGGCTTCGGCCGCGTTCGGACCGGCGGTGAGGCCGGAGTGGGCGGCGACGGCGTAGGCCCCGTTGGCGTCGCCTTCCTTGAGCGCGTCGATGGCCAGCGCGCCGTGCTTCCACAACCGCTCGGCGGCGGTCTGGTCGGGCAGCACCTGCGGCAGGCCCGGGGCGAGCTGGCGGGCGGCGACGTCCATGCCGCCGTCGCGCAGGCGGATCATCCGCTCAAAGATTATCCCGGGGGCGTTCTGCAGCGCCGGCGGCAGGGCGGCGATCAGGCTCTCCGCCCCGGAGTCGCCGCGGTGAAGAGCCATGCGCGCCTGGGCCAGGGCCTGCTGGTCGGCCGAAAGATAGCGCATCAGGTCCATGGCCTGGGCGTCGTGCGCGCCATAGAGCAGCATGTCGACGCGTGTGGCGTGGTCGTCGGGCGTCAGGACGGCGTTGAAGCTGGCCAGGATGGCGTTCTGGGCCGACTGGTCGAAGATCAGCGTGCGCCAGGCCTCGCGGATCGTGGTCGCCGCCTCGCCGGGCCGACCGCTGGCGTTGAGGGCGATGGCCAGCGCCAGTGCGCCTCCGCCGGTGTGCGGCTTCCCGCCCGCGAACCAGGCGATGACCTGCGACGGCGCGAGGCCCGAGCTGGGCAGCAGCGCCTCGGCCGCATCCTTGCGCTTGATCTCTCGGGGCCATCCGGCCAGCTGGCGGCGGGCGGCTTCGGCCTCGGAGAAGGTCACCTCTGTTGGCGCGCCGTCGATCAGCGCCCACAAGGCGATCTGGCGCGCGGTGGGATCTAAGATCTGGCTCATCGCCGCGCGCACGCGCGGACCGTCGCCCTGTTTGGCGGCGGCGAGGGCGGCCATCACGTTCTGGCCGTCGCCCGCGGGCGTCGGCGTGTTCGGGAGTAGCGACGAGTAGGGCACCGGCGCGCCGGGGGCGGTGACCACCGACGGTGTCCCATAGGGTGTCTGAGTATAGGGCGCCTGGGTGTAGGGCGTCTGGGTGTAGGGCTGGGCGGCGGCCACGCCGCCGGCTGCGAGCACGCTGGCCGCCAGCGAAAGCACGCGCCGCGATGGCCTCGCCAATATCCCTCTCCTCGATGACCGCCGATGCGGGGAATGTCTGGTTTGATTCGCGGCCGCCCGGCGCATAATGTTCGCCCTCATGCCAACCACAGTCGCGATCAGTCGCGGCGTAAAGACGACATTTCGCCCCACATGCCGGAAATTGCCTTCAAGGGCGTCTTCCCCGCCCTCGTGACGCCCTTTCGGGGTGGCGCCTTGGACGAGCAGGCCTTCGCCGCCCTGGTCGAGCGCCAGATCGCCGCCGGCGTGCACGGGCTGGTCCCGGTCGGCACCACCGGCGAGACGGCGACGCTCAGTCACGACGAGCACCGCCGGGTGGTCAGCCTGACGGTGGAGATCGCCGCCGGCCGCGCGCCGGTGATCGCCGGCGCCGGCTCTAACTCGACCGGCGAGGCCATCGCCCTCGCGCGCCACGCCAGGGAGGCTGGGGCCGACGCCGCCCTGGTGGTGACGCCCTATTACAACCGGCCGAGCCAGGAGGGTCTCTTCCTGCACTATTCGGCCATCGCCCAGGCGGTGGATCTGCCGATCGTGATTTACAACGTGCCGTCGCGCACCAGCGTCGATATTTCCAACGAAACCCTCGCCCGGCTGGCGAATCTGCCGAATATCATCGGCGTCAAGGACGCCACCGGCGACATGGCCAGGGCGACGCTGCAGCGGCGCGACTGCGGCGAAGGCTGGGTGATGCTCTCGGGCGATGATCCCTCCGCCCTCGGCTACATGGCCCACGGCGGCCATGGTTGCATCTCGGTCACCGCCAACGTCGCGCCGGCCGCCTGCGCGAAGTTCTACGACGCCTGCCTCGCCGGCGACTGGACGGCCGCCTTGGCGCTGCAGGACCGGCTGATCCGCCTGCACAAGGCGCTGTTCCTCGACGCCTCGCCGGCCCCGACCAAGTTCGCCCTTCACCATCTGGGTCTGTGCTCGGCCGAGACCCGCCTGCCGATCGCCCCCTGCGCCGAGACCGTCAAGGCAGAGATCCTCGCCGCCCTGGCCGAGGCGGACGCGGCCTGACATGACCGAAGGCCGCAAGCTGATCGCCGAAAACCGGCGCGCCCGTTTCGATTACCATCTCGAGGAGATTTTCGAGGCCGGTCTAGCGCTGACCGGCTCGGAGGTGAAATCCCTGCGCCAGGGCAAGGCCAACATCGCCGAGTCCTACGCCGCCGCCGACGGCCGCCAGATCACCCTCGTCAACGCCTACATCCCGGAATATTCCGGCGCCAACCGCTTCAACCACGAGCCGCGCCGCCCCCGGCGCCTGTTGCTGCATCGCCGCCAGATCGACCGGCTGATCGGCGCCGTCCGCCGCGAAGGCCGCACCATCGTGGCCACCAAGCTCTATTTCAACGACAAGGGCCTGGCCAAGCTGGAGCTCGCCCTCGCCAAGGGCAAGACCGCCCCCGACAAGCGCCAGACCGAAGCCGCCCGCGACTGGAAGCGCGAACAGGGCCGCCTGATGCGCGACCGCGGCTGAGCTCAGCGCGGTTTTCCGACGGCGGCGATCACCTCGTCGATGGCGGCGATGATCGCGTCGGGGCGGTCGAACATCATCATGTGCGAGCTGTTGGCCACCATCTGAGAGCTGCCGCGCGTGGACCTGGCCGCCAATTCGCTGTGCAGGCGGGCCCACAGCACCGCGCCGCCGCCCGCCCCATTGCCCGCCGCCGTCAGCACCACCAGCGGCATATCGCCCATGGAGGGGCCGCCGGCGGCGACCTCGTCGGAGGTCGCGCCCCACAGGGTCTCCAGTTCCGAGACCTGGGTGGCCCAATCCGCGGCGCTCAACGCATTGCGCCGGGCCTCGGGCGAGGCGCCGGGCGCGGGCCCGCATCGGATCAGCGCCAGGTCGAGGGAGGGGAGGGCGCGACGCCCGGCCGCCGCCCCGCACGCCTTGGCCCGGGCGATCAGGGGCGCCAGGCTCCCGGCGCCCCTGCCGAACGCCTCGGCGAAGCGGCGGTCCTGGTGTTCGACCGAGGGATCGACCAGCACCATGCCGACCACCTCGTGGGGTCTGAGGTCGGCGAACAGACGGACGTAGAGCCCGCCCGCCGAATGGCCGACCATGACGAAGGGGCCGCGGATCGACGCCGCGCGCAGGGCCCTGTCGAGATCGAGGGCCACCGCCTCGCCGTCGCGCGGGAACGGGCCCGGATCTGACCAGCCGTAGCCGGCGCGGTCGTAGCTGCACGTGAAATGGCGGCGGGCGATGACGGGCTGGACCCTGGCCCAAGCGGTCGAGGTGGCGGCGAATCCGCCCTCGAAGATCACCGTCGGGCCGATCGCCGGACCGGCGCAGCGCAGATTGATCCGCCGGCCATCCGGCAACCTGACCAGGCGCCCGGGCCGTGCGCCGTCGAGGTCGTTGGTGAGCGCCGGCGCGGGGGTGAGGATGATGGCGACGGCGATCGCGGCGCAAACACCTCTCCCGGCGGGAGAGGTCGAGACGCGCCGTAAGGCGCGTCCGGGTGAGGGTTTAGGGAACCAGGCCGCGTAATCCCTCACCCTCCCACGCTCCGCGCGGGCCCCTCCCTCTCCCGCCGGGAGAGGGATGTTGAGCCCGGCGAGGACGGCCCGCGGGCGCATCATCCTATGCTGGCGCGCCCTCGGCGGTTTTCAGCGCCAGCAGCCACAGATAGGGGGGCACGCTGGCTTCGATGAAGGCGTAGCCGCGGCCGTATTCGTCGTTGGCCTCTTTCAGCAGCGCCCCTTGCTGCGTCAGGGTCTCGGCCATGCGGGTCTGCAGCTCTTTTTCCTCAGGGTTGGGGGCGCGCAGAGCCAGATCCTCGGGGGTGAACCGGCCGGAGGCCGACTGAGCGGCGGCGGCGATGCCACCCAGCGCCGCCAGGCCGCCGCGCTTCACCGTCTCCTCGATATGCCATTGCGACCGTCGGGAGAGGCGGCTGCGCAGTTCTTCCAGCGCCGCCTCGGCCGCGGCGGCCACGTCGGCGTGGGTGACCTTGGTGCGGCCGGCGTCCAGCGCCGTCAGGGCGGCGTGGTGCGAGAGCAGGCTGGCGAGATAGGGGAACCCGGCCGCCAGGGTGACGATCATGTCGGCGGCCGCCGCCTCGAACGTCACGCCGCCGACCTTCTCGCCCTTGCTGACCAGCTGCCGCACCTCGTCGGTCGTCATCCGCGGCAGCTCGAGGGCGAAGACGCTGCGCTGGATCGAGGGGATGGCTTCCATCAGTTCGGTGAGGTCCGAGGCGATGCCGGCGATCACGATCTGCACCCGCGCCGAGCGGTCCGACAGATCCTTCATCAGCTCGGCGATCTGGGTGCGGAATTCGACCGATTCGCAGCGCTCGAACTCGTCGAGGAACAGCAGCACGCGGGTGCCGCTCACCTTGGCCAGCAGGTCGGCGGCCATACGCGAGGACACGTACGTGGTCCCGGTCTCGATGAGATCGGCCAGCGTGCCGCCCTTCTCTGTTTCGGCATGGGTCGGCCCGTAACCGGTGACATAGAGGAGGGGAATATTGGTCGCCACGGCGCGCACGACCTCGTCGAAATTCGAGCGCTCGCCACACGAGACGTAGACCTGCAGATAGCGTGCCGCCAGCGCCGCCTCGGCCAGGATGTTGAGCACCGAGGTTTTGCCGATGCCCCGCTCGCCGTGGATCACCACATGCAGCTGTTGATCCTCGATCGAGCGGATCAGCGCGGTGAGAGTCGCGTCGCGCCCGGCGAACACCCGCTCGTCGGTGATCGGCTTGGAGGGCGTGAAGGCGTTGCGCAGGCTGATCCGCACGGCGGCCAGCGGGTCATGCACATGGCCGTCGATCTGGTCGCTGGCGGTCGAACGGAACCGCGGCAGGCCGAAATCCCACCGGCGGGGCGTCTTGACCCCAAGCGCCTCGGGCGCGCTCCACAGATCGGCGGGCGACTGGGCCGCCTTGCCGCGCCCGCGTCCTACCCGCGCGCGCAGGCCATCGAGTAAAGCCATTCAGTCCTCTCGGAATTGGTTGCCGGGCGTTCCTTACAACATGCCGCGGCGAAGGGGGGATGCGAAATATTGGCCGTTGGCGCTTAGCCCTGCGGCGTGCGGGTGAACGGCTTCAGGACATAGACCACATAAGCCACCACGCAGGCCATGATCACCCAAGCCATGATCACCAGGCCCTGGTTGCCCAGCTTATCGCCCTGGTTGCCGAAATAGTTGGCCACCGCACAGCCGATGGCCGGAGGCGCATACTGATACATGTGGTCGCGAGGCTCGGCGATCGTGGAGCGCTGCAGAAACAGCACGACCAGACCGGCGAAGATCGCCATGGTCACCACATCGAAGATCGTGCTCACCAAACGCTTCCCAAAGCGGCGCCGGATCCGCCGCGCCGGCGCGAGGCGAGAGATGTCAAACGCGCCGCCCCGGGGCAAGCGGCGAATCGCCGCTGGCGGGCGCGCACCCCAACGAACTCACTCGGCGAGACTGGTCTACACGGGACCAGCGAGCCAATCGGTCAGACGCAGGGCTCCGGTCTTGGTCAGGTGTGCGTAGTCCATGTACCACTCGGCGTGTCCGGCCAGGAATCCGCCGTCCCAGATCGGACCGAAGCCCTCATAAAAGGCGCGCTCTTGGATCGTATCGGGCCCGGTGTAATAGGGCAGGAACAGGAAGGCGACTTTGACGCCGTTGCGGCTTGCCAGGTCGGCGATCCGCCGGACGTAGTAACGATCGTCGCCGAACTCGACGTCGGCATAGCGCGCCGGCAGCAGCGGTGGGTGCATGCCGCGCTCCAGCTTGCGCACCCCGCGCATCAGTTCCTGGTGGCTGGCCGGATCGTGTCCGTCCTTCACCGTCCCGTCCGGAAGGTGGACATCGCCGGTGGTGTCGATAGAGGGCCCAGGATAGGTGGCGGGGTCGAAATCCTTCCCCGGCCCCGCCCATCCCGGCGCGAGGTCGGCGGCGAACAGGCGCAACTGCCGATAGGGCAAGTAGACCAGGTCGGAGAAATAGTCGGCGTCGCTCCAATAGCCGGGCGCCACGATCTCACCGGCCGGCGCCAGGAACTTGAAGGCCGGGTGGCCGAAGCGTGAGGGTCTTTCAGTCACGCCGATAACCAGCAACCGGGGCCGCTTCGCCCTCAGCATCTCTTCGACGACCGTATAGTTGATGTTCCGCCCGGCCTCGGGCAGCGAAAAATTCACCACCCGGTCGGGCAGACCGCGGGCGCGCAGGTCGGCGGCCAGCCGCAGGGCATTGATCCCTCTTTCCGTGCGCGAGGATCCAACGATCGCTACGTCAATGGGCGTCGGATCGAAGTGGATGCGCTCATAAATCCAGCGTGCGTCAGCGTGGATGGTGCCGTCCAGCAGGCTCCAGCGCTGATAGGCGTTGTCGGGCAGGGCGCAGGCGACCGCCGCCAAGGCTAACGCCAGCCCCAGGATAACGCCGACGCCGCGGAGTGGATGCAGGGACTTCACTTGGCCTCACGCCTCAGAAGTTGAAATAGAGAAACACGGCGCGACCGCGCTGCACGAATGCGATGCCCAAAAACAAAACAAGACCGGCGAACATCAGTCCGGGAAGATTGGGTTTCCAGGTCCAGGAAAATGGAGCCGGCGCTGTATGGCGCCATTCGCGCCAGTTGAGAGCCGGATCGAACCTGCCCATAATCTGCTGCGAGTTCGGCATGAGAAAGACCAGTCCAGCCGCCATGACAAGGGTCGCGATAAAGCTCCGGCTGTATGTGTCGATGGCGTTGGAAGTCAGGCCACCGAGGCCGACCATGCTGCGCCAGATGAACGTAGCCACGCTGACGCTATGTGACCGGAACATCACCTGCGAGAAGATTACGGCAACGACTGTGAGGGCGTGTGCAGATGCAATCTGCCAACCTTTGGGCGGTCCAACCGGGCGGCCCTCACGCTTCAAGCGTCGATTCCGACGACCGTGGAATTCACGCCAAGCCTCGTTTGCGCTTAGATAAATCCCGTGCATGGCGCCGAAGGCGGCGAAGGTCCAACCTGCCCCATGCCAAATGCCGACAAGCACAAAGGTGACGAACACGGGCACGGCCATGCCGAACAAAAACAGGGCCCAACCATCGAGCCGGAGGTTGGCCGCGAGGCGATTTAGCGGCAGGGCCATGGGCTGAAAGATGTAGGAAACGATGAAGCGCTGAAGTGTCATGTGCCAGCGTCGCCAGTAGTCGATGATACTGGGTGCCCGAAGTGGCGAGTGAAAGTTCAATGGTAACTTAATTCCGAGACCTCTCGCGATTCCGATTGCCATATCTGAATAACCTGAGAAGTCGAAATAAAGCTGTAGCGTATAACCTGCTCCGGCGGCCCAGGCCGACGCGAGACTCAGCGACTGACCATGGGTCGCACTGGCGTAAAGTGGATTGACATATTCACCTAACGCGTCGGCGATGACTGTCTTCTTGAACAAGCCAATAGCGAACAGCAGAAGCCCCACCATAAGGTTTCGACCGATGAGTCGTCCAAACGAGCGATGCTGGAGTTGCGGCATCACCTCGCGGAAACGGACAATCGGCCCAGCGATTAGCTGCGGGTAGAAAGCCGAAAAGAGCGAGAAGTCGAGTAGATTGGCCGGTCTTGTTTCACCGCGCGCTGTATCAATAAGATAGGCAATCTTCTGAAAGGTGAAAAATGAGATGCCGAGCGGCAGCGCGATCTGTTGCAGTTGATATTTGATGCCAGTCAGATCGTCCACGTTTTGAACAGCGAAGTTTGCATACTTGTACCAGCCGAGCAGTGCGAGATCGCTTGCCACGCCGGCTATCAGCAGCGCCCTGACCCAGCCGTCTCGACCCGCCCTTTGAGCGCGGTGCGTGAGCGCGACAACCGCGAAGTTGAAAAAGATCGATGCGAGTAAAAGCGTGAGTTGAGACGGTCCTGACCAAGCGTAGAACGCCAGCGAGACCGCCAGCAATGCGATCTTGGCGCCAACTCGACTCCAGCGCCCGACGCCATAGGTCAGCAGCAGCGAAAGCGGCAGCAGCCCGAAAATGAATTCAAAGGAGTTGAACAGCATCTAGCGGGCCGGAGGCCGCGCCCGCGACGGGCGGCTTTGCCGTCCTGGCGGACCGCGCGGTGGCGCCTTCGCCAAGGTCACGTCGAGATACTCGCCGCAGGCAGGGCGGAGTCTTCGACGCGCATCGGAAGGGCGGGAGCTTCGAAGCCGGCCAGGGTCAGTTCCCAGGCGGTTTCGCCACCGGCCTCGCCGCCGATCTGGCGAAAGCCCAGCCCCTCATAGTGGCTGGCCACCATCCGGTTCTTGGCGGTGGGCTTGTAGCGGCCGATCAGGCGCGTGGCGCCGGCCGCCGACGCCGCCCGGACCAGATGGGCCAGCACCGCCTCGGGCACGCGCCGGCCCAGCACCCGGCAACTCATCAGCCAGGTGTCGATCTCCCAGGCCTCACCCCGGTCGTCGGCGATGAGGACGCTGATGATGCCGTTGTCGCCGAAGCGGTCGATCAGACGCACCTGGATCGCATGGCGGGCCGGGTCGCGCTCGGCGGCCTCGACCTCGGCCTCGCTGTAGCGGCGCGTGGTGAGATTGAACTGGTTGGACTTGTTGATCAGCTGCGCCACGCGCGGTCGCGAAAGCGCATCCACGGCGGCGATGCGGCACACCATCTCCAGCGACGCCAGATAGTCGCCGAGATCACCGCTGGCGGTCAGCGCTTGGGCGCGCTCGGCGTTGGCTCGGTAGTACGCCGCCCGGTCGCGATCCTCATCCGAGAACGTCGTCGCCTCGAAATAGCCCGCCGCCGCCAGGGCCCTTGGATAGAGCGCGGGATCGTCCGGCAGTTCAGGAACCCCGACCAGGGGCAGGGCGTCCCGCACCTGCATCCGCTCGGCCGGGTTGTCGTCCAGCAGCACCAGGGCGTCGACGCCGATGTTCAGGGTCTGGGCGATGGCGCGCAGATTGGCCGCCTTGTCGGTCCAGTTGGCCTGGAAGACGGCGATATGCGCCTCGCGCAGCAGCATGTCGGGATGCTCGCGGAACGGCGCACGGGCCGTCTCCTCCTCGTTCTTGGAACAAACCGCCAGCACCACGCCCCGGGCGCGAAGTTCGAGGGCCATCCGCTGAACCGCGAGGAAGGCCTCCCCCTCGGCCGATCCTTGGCCGATCCGGATGCCGTCGAGCCCGTCGTCGCCGATCACCCCACCCCAGATCGTATTGTCGAGGTCGAGCACCAGGCACTTCTTGGCCTTGCCGCGTATGGCGGCGAGCGTCCGGGCCACGTGGTCGGCGTAGAGCGGCAGCAGGTGAGGCGAGAAGGGCAGTTTGGAGGCGTGCCAGTGGCCGGGTTCGCTCCACTGCTCCAGCCCCACGCTCGCGGCGAGGTGGGCCGTATCCACGAGGATCGCCGCGCCGGTCGCGGCCCATTCGGCGATCCGCCGGTTGAGCGCCAATGTCATGGCGAAGGGCGAACCCGGATGCGCCCGGTCGAAACTGCCGAACAAGGCCTCGACGGGCGGTGTGACGGTCTGGACGAGGATTGCCGACGCAATCGATGGCCGAAGCCCCTCGGCGATCATCGCCAGCCTGGCGAAGGCGGCCTTGACCTTGACCTCGGCCTCCGCCGCGCCGTCCGCCGACCGATCGAGGCCCAGAAGGCGCGGGTCCGGGCAGATGAGGGCGAAGTCGAGCCCGGCGGCGCGCAGTGCGCTCTCCGGATCGGCGGCGTCCTGAACCGCGCTGCCATATTCGCCGACGATCACATCCAGCAGCAGGCCGTGGCGCAGGCCCGACCCGACGATGGGTGCGGCGGCCAGATCCAGCGTGCCGTCGCCGAGCAGGGCCAGCTTGGCGATAGAGAAGCCCTCGATCCCAACCCCGCGCGCCTTGCCGGCCAGGCGTGAGAGCCGCACCAGCTGCGGCTCATCCAGGGCGGTCGCGGCCAGAGCCGTCAGTCGTTCGTGGAAGGTCGCGCCGGGGCCGGCGGCCAGTTCAGCCTCCAGCGCGCCTGCGCGGCCGGCGAAACCAGCCGGCGGCTTCGGTAGCCACTCGAGATCGACCAGCATGGTTGGCGCCCCCGCGCTCGTCTCAGGCGGCGACCTTCCGGTCGATCGCGCTGACGAGGTCGCCCACATTGGTGAGCTGTTCGACCTCGGAGTTCTTGAACTTGATCTTGAACCTGCGTTCGATGGCGATGATGAGGCGGATATGATGCAGGCTGTCCCATCCCTCGACGTCGGCGGCGGTCATCTGCTCTGTCAGGTTGAGGTCGTCAAGCTGCAGGACGCTCATCATGATTTCTCGCACGGTTTCGAGCGTGGACATGTCGGCGCGCGGCTCCTGGCCGGGTGGGGTTGGGTCCCGGAGATGGACGCGAGCCCTCGCTGGGCGACGCCCTCCTCAAGGGAGGCGGGGGCGGTCGATTCCGCCGCAGGGGCTCTTAGCTTACGCTCCGCGGCCATTCTAGACCTGTGAGGATAGGGCGACGCGGTCTAGACGGGCGTTGCGAGCGGACAGCCATGGGATCGACGAGTTCGGTGGAGAGAGAGAACCGGGAGGTCGTCCCCGCCCCGCCCTTCGTGAGCGTCATCGTGCCGCACTTCAATGACCTTGGCGGACTCGCCCTCTGTCTCGCTGCGCTGGAGCAACAGACTTGGCCACGGGAACGATTCGAAATCATCGTCGCCGACAACGCCTCGCCGCAAGGCGAAGAGGCGGTTGCGGCTACGGTGGCGGGCCGCGCCGAATTGATCGTGGTTACGGAGCGCGGCGCGGGACCGGCGCGCAATGGCGGGGCGGCGGCGGCGAGGGGCGACGTGCTGGCGTTCACGGACTGCGACTGCCGGCCGGAGCCGGGCTGGCTGGCCGCCGGCCTGGAGGCCCTGACCCGGCATGATGTCGTGGGTGGTCAGGTCCAGGTTATCGTCGAGGATCCGGCCCGCATGACCGCGGCCGAGGCGTACGAGACCGTCTTCGCCTTCCACAACGAGCGCTATGTGAAGCAGCGGGGCTTCACGGTCACCGCCAATCTCTTCTGCGCGCGCCCGGTATTCGAGGCGGTGGGCGGCTTCGCCGTCGGCGTCTCAGAAGATGTGGATTGGTGCCGCCGCGCGACCGCCGCGGGCTATGGCCTCGGCTATGCGCCGGACGCGATAGTGGGCCATCCGGCCCGGCGAACCTGGGATGACCTTCTAAAGAAGATGCGGCGGATCAATGCCGAGACCTTCGCGCTGTACGCGCGTGAGCCGGGCGGGCGGGCCTTCTGGCTAGCCAGGACGCTAGCGTTGCCGGCGGTGACGTTCGGCCAGGCGCTCCGCGCCCTGGCAAGCCCCAACCACCAGCGCCCGGCCGACCGCGCCGGCGCCCTGGCGATGGTGTTCCGCCTGCGCTGGTGGGGATTCTGGGAGTCGCTTCGGCTGCTCTTCGGGAAAGCGGCGGCGTGAGTCTCCACGTCGCTGTCTGCATCGTGGGTTTTCGCAACCCCGGAGATGTGGCGCGCTGCCTCGCCGCTCTTGAGGCGTCCACCTGGCCGGATTTCGAGGCGGTCATCTGCGAGAACGGCGGCGCCGACGCCTATGCCGCCCACACCGGGGCGACGCCGGCCCGGCTGGCGGGCGGCCAAGCTGTGACCATCATCGACGCTGGCGGCAATCTCGGCTTCGCCGGCGGGGTCAATCGGTGCCTGCGCCAGGCGGCGTCGGCGGACGCCTGGTGGATCCTCAACCCGGACACTGAACCTCATCGGGGCGCGCTCGACGCCCTCGTCGCCCGGCTCCAGCAGGGAGATTGCGAAGCCGTCGGCGGCAAGCTCCATTGGTCCGATGGTCGCATCCAGGCCTATGGCGGCCTGTGGCGGCCCTGGCTGGCCCGAGCGGTGTCCCTCGGCCTGGGCGCGCCGCTGGAGGCGGACGTCGACGCGGCGGCGATCGAGCGTCGGCAGAATTACCTCAACGGCGCGTCGATGCTGGTCGGCCGGCGGCTTCTGGAGACCGTCGGGCCGATGCGTGAGGACTATTTCCTCTACGGCGAGGAGGTCGAGTGGTGCGTGCGCGCCCGTCGGCGCGGCATGCGTCTGGGTTTCGCGCCGCGGGCCAAGGTCTTCCATGGTCACGGCACGACCACCGGCGCGGGCATGGCGAAAACGCGCCAGCCCCGGCTGCCGATCTATCTCGGCGAGCGCAATAAGATGCTGCTGACCCGCGACCTGTTCGCGGCGCGCCTGCCCGTCGCCGCCGTTGCGGCCCTGGCCCTGCTCAGCCTGCGATACCTTGGCCGCGGCGCCTGGCGCCAGTTCGGCTATGCCCTGGCCGGCTGGTGGGCGGGATTGCGCGGGCGGCGAGGTCCACCCCCTGACGCCGCCGGCTGAGCGGCATCCGCCTTTGCGGCGCCCTGCAGGGTCTTCAGCCGCCAGACCAGCGCCGGGACCATGCCCATCACCATGAAGAAGAAGGGATGGTTAGTCGGCTCACTGTAGACCGACTTGATCACGAAGAAGGCGGCCAGGGAGATCGACGCGGCCGCCAGGAATTGAGTGTCAGGATCGGTGGTGTTGTCCGTCGAGGCGTGCCGGCCCGCGGTAAATCCCGAGTAGAGAATGAGACTGTAATATACGATGAATCCAATTATCCCATAATCTAACATGACGGACAGATAATACGTGTCGATAGTTAATAGACCATTTGGTGCGTAATAACCGAGCGCCTCGCCGGCGCGGCCAATACCATGGCCGAGTGGATGATTTATTACCTTCGGTAAACCCATGGTCCATTGCACTTTGCGAGCGTCGTTACTGGAATGGGTGGCTCCGCCGCCAAATAATCTGATGCGAATGGCGTCGACGAATAGGCTCGACATCACCACCAGACCGGCAAGCGCGGGATAGCTGAACATCAACGCCGGTCCGATCAGGCTGTCCTTATGACGTCGCCAGCGCATGAAGCCCCAATAGAAACCATAAAGTCCGAAATCGACCATGAGGCCCACCACACCTGACCTGGCGTTGGCCAGAAACACGAGAAAGATCAGGAACGGCACGGTCAGCATCGCGGCGATGCGGATTTTTCTGGAGAACGGTCCAAGTGCGAAGCACAATACAAAGGGCATGGTCAGAGACATGAATTCTCCGAGACCGAGACCATCCTGATACGTGCTGCGCACGCGATAGACGGCCTGGCGGAACCGCGGCGCGATCTCGTCGACCATAAGTGGGTCCATCTGCAGAAAGCTCGGCAGGTAGCCCAGCCAGGGCACGTGGTGCAGGCGCCATTCCCAGATTCCGATCACCCCGCTGATCACGGCGCACACCCAGATGGTCGCCGCCCAACGCACCACCCTTCCAGGCTGGCTGAACAGATAGCAACCGACGAAAAACATGCACACCCAGGTGACCAGGGCGTCCGCCCACTTATCCATCGAAACAAACATCCGATCGGACAGTGGCACGGTGTAGGTCATGATGATGATGAAGGCGATCATCAGCCACAGAATCGGCTTTTCCGCCTGAAGGACGGCCGATAGCCGTGCGCGAAATTCGCGCGAAACGGCCACGCAAATCACGAAGATCAAAGCCATCGGGGCGTAGATCAGGCGCTGGGGATTGACCCAAGGCAGTCCCGAATTGGGGATGGCGATCGAGATGTACGACGGCCACAGGACTGCGATGATCACATAGAGAAAGAAGAACCGTTCGAGGGCCCGCGTCGGCGCCGTACGCAGATCGGGTAGGGCCCAGATCGTCACAACGAGCAGGATCAGTACCGGCGCCAGCAGGACAAGAATCAGGGCCGGCGCCAGGAAGGCGAACACCATGCCCCAGAAGAGAGAGAAAAACGCCAACAGGGCGATCGCCCAGCGCCGCGCTCGCCGCCGGCCCGGCGAATCGGAGCTGCGCCGGTAGGGCTGCAGGACGGCCGGTCTGGTCGGCGCGCGAGCGGAGGTGTTAGCCGAAGTCATGGTCACCGAACGGGCCGCGGGAGCATTCGAGCACTATCTCGCCATCTCGCGCCGCGCAAACAGCGGGGCGGCCACACGGCGAGCGAGTTGAACGGCGTCGGCGATCGAATCGGCCTCCCGCCGTGCGATCCACAGAGCCAGGGTCACCGACAGGGCGAATAGCACGACGCCTGCGAGGAGGGTCGGATCGTGCGCGAACAGGTTCCACCCGATGACGGCCCAGCAGGTAAGGACGAAGGCCGTCAAGCGGTCGAAGCCGGCCCACAGAGGTCGATTCGCCCCACGGTTCATCAATATGAGAGCTATGGCGATGGAGGCCATTTCCCCCACCGCGAAACCCGCCACCATGCCCCGCAATCCGCCAAACAGAGTAACGCCGGCGAAGGCGCACGGATAGGCGAGAAAACGGGAAACATTGCTGGCCAGCACGGCGCGGCTCTGGCCGAGGCTGAGGTTCACCGTCGTCGGCCAATTCATCA
>Ga0302314_10000415_pt1 | contig 78606 bp, 74 predicted proteins | sample III_Palsa_N2_3_FD_200533 | JGI IMG/M metagenome (GOLD analysis project Ga0302314, IMG submission 200533) | Peat permafrost microbial communities from Stordalen Mire near Abisko, Sweden - III_Palsa_N2_3 | ecosystem: Environmental > Terrestrial > Soil > Palsa > Peat permafrost | place: Sweden...
ACCAACGACCTGGCCGGCGACGGCACGACCACGGCGACCGTGCTGACCCAGGCGATCGTCAAGGAAGGTGCCAAGGCTGTGGCCGCCGGCCTCAACCCGATGGACCTGAAGCGCGGCATCGACATGGCCGTCGAGGCCGTCATCGCCGACGTCAAGAGCCGCACCAAGAAGGTCTCGACCAACGAAGAGATCGCCCAGGTCGGCACGATTTCCGCCAATGGCGAAAAGGAAATCGGCGACATCATCGCGCGCGCCATGCAGAAGGTCGGCAACGAGGGCGTCATCACGGTGGAAGAGGCCAAGAGCCTCGAGACCGAGCTCGACGTCGTCGAGGGCATGCAGTTCGATCGCGGCTACCTGTCGCCGTACTTCGTGACCAACGCCGAGAAGATGGTCGCCGAGCTTGAGAACCCCTACATCCTCATCCACGAGAAGAAGCTGTCGGGCCTGCAGGCTCTGCTGCCGGTTCTCGAGGCGGTCGTGCAGTCGGGTCGCCCGCTGCTGATCATCGCCGAGGACGTCGAGGGCGAGGCTCTGGCCACGCTCGTCGTCAACAAGCTGCGTGGCGGCCTCAAGATCGCCGCCGTCAAGGCGCCGGGCTTCGGCGATCGCCGCAAGGCGATGCTGGAAGACATCGCGATCCTGACCAACGGTCAGCTGATCAGCGAAGACCTGGGCATCAAGCTCGAGAACGTCACGCTCGAGATGCTGGGCAAGGCCAAGAAGGTCACGATCACCAAGGAAGACACCACGATCGTCGACGGTTCGGGCACGAAGGCCGACATCGAGGCGCGTACCGGTCAGATCCGGGCGCAGATCGAAGAGACCACCTCCGACTACGACCGTGAGAAGCTGCAGGAGCGTCTGGCCAAGCTCGCCGGCGGCGTCGCGGTCATCCGCGTCGGCGGCGCGACCGAGGTCGAGGTGAAGGAGCGCAAGGATCGCGTTGACGACGCGATGCACGCAACCCGCGCCGCGGTCGAAGAAGGTGTGGTTCCGGGCGGTGGCGTCACGCTGGTGTATGCCGCCCGCGCCATCGAGAACCTGAAGCCTGCCAACAACGACCAGCAGGTCGGCATCAACCTGGTCAAGCGCGCGCTGCAGGCGCCCGCTCGCCAGATCGCCGAGAACTCCGGCGTCGACGGTTCGATCGTCGTCGGCAAGCTGCTGGAGTCGAAGGACTTCAACTGGGGCTACGATGCCCAGAAGGGCGAGTTCACCGACATGATCAAGGCCGGCATCATCGATCCGACCAAGGTCGTGCGCATCGCGCTTCAGGACGCGGCTTCGGTTGCCGGTCTGCTGATCACGACCGAGTGCATGATCGCCGACAAGCCCGAGAAGAAGGCCCCGCCGATGGGCGGTGGCGACATGGGCGGTATGGGCGGCATGGGCGGCATGGACTTCTAATTCGAAGTCAGCCGACCGTAACGTCTACCTGAATGCGAACGCCGCGGGCCCGAAAGGTCCGCGGCGTTTTGCTTTTGCGTGCCTTCCCCTTGTACCGCCCCCGACCCGGCACGATCTTATGGAGCGAGGCCGCGACAGCCCCCGTTCCGTTCAGGAAACCATGTCCCTTCTTTTGCGTCTGCGCGATCTGCTGCTGCGTCTTTTGACCCCCATCGCGATTGTCGTGTTCCTGATCGAGGATCTGCTGATCCGGCGATTGGGCCAGCAATTGGGCCGGCTTGCGGGATGGCCGCCGATCGCGCGCTTCGAGGCCTGGGCCGCCCGCCTGCCGCCCTATGGCGCCCTGGCGCTGTTCCTGTTGCCCTCGTCCCTGGTCGTGCCGGAAAAGCTGATCGTGATCTGGCTGTTCCATCACCATGAATATTGGCTGGCGATCGGCGTGCTGGTCGGCGCCAAGCTGTTCGCCACCGCAGTGGTCGGCCGGATCCTGTCGATCTGCCACCCGACCCTGTCCCAGCTCGGCTGGTTCCGCCGCGCCGACGATTGGGTGCGCCTGACCCGCAACCGGATCCATGCCGCGATCCGCAGCACCGCCCTCTGGCAGGCGGGCGAACGGGTGAAGAAGCGGATCGCCGGCTGGCTGCCGTTCGGCCAGTTTCGACGCAAGGCGGAGCGCACGCCGTAAGGGCGGAGAGCTATCGATCGCCAAACCATCGTGAAGCGGCCCCGGCAGCGTCATCGTCCTTGAGGGCATCATCGGCAGCCCAGGCGACGATGCCATCGGGACGCACCAGCACGGCCCTCAAGCACAGCCGCTGCTTGACGTCGCCGGCGACATAATCGATCCGCCCGTTCCAACGGCTCACCAAGGTCTGAAGCGAGGTGCGGGCATCGAAGTCCAGCAGCAGCCCCCTGCCCGTCCTCAGGAGCTCGCCGAGCCTCGTTCCCTCGACCAGCTCGAAATCGGGAGCGCTACGACCGACCAGCGGATGGCCCTCGCCGAGATCGTGGCGGAGAGAGACACCCCACACCCGCGCGGCGAAGTATGTGGCACCGTCCCGCGTGTCGATGAGATCCCGAATGATGGCCTCGAGCGCGCGCGAACTCCGGCTCGGCCGCATGAGCGCGACCTGGGCGCGCGACCAATCAAGAACCTGCGCACCCACCGGATGCCGTTCGTCGAAATAGCTGTCGAGCAAGCCGTCCGGCGCGTCGCCGCGGATGGTGGCGGCGAGCTTCCAGCCAAGGTTCATGGCGTCGCCAAGCCCGAGATTGAGACCTTGACCACCCAGCGGCGAATGGATGTGCGCGGCATCGCCGGCGAGCAGCACCCGGCCTTTGCGGTAGGCCGTTGCCTGGTAGGCGCGATCCGTCCAGGTCGTGGCGAGCCGGAGGGCCGTTAGGGTGATGTCGGTCCCGGAGATACGGCGCAGCACCGCCTGCACGTGGTCGAGCGTCATCGGTTGCGCCCGGTGGCAAGCGCCCCCGTCGAACTCAACCATCGCGATCGTTCCGGGCCGCGCGTAGGTATACATGCCCGTCGGCGTATAGTGGCGGCCGAGGCGGAGCTTATCCGGGTCGGCCAGCTCAACCTCGGCGGAATAGCCGGTGAACTCGGGATCGGTGCCGACGAATGCGAAGCGGCCGGCCTTGCGCACAGTGCTACGGCCGCCGTCACACCCGACGAGCCAACGCGCGCCAAAATTTTGGCCGCCAGCGCGAATGGCTACGTCCTCGTCCGATTGGACAAAGCCGTCGATGCCGAGGCCGCGCCGGATCTCGACGCCCATCGCGCTCGCCCGCGCGGCCAAGGTGCTTTCGATATGCGCCATCTCGACCGCCATGCTGGTGCCGGCCGGGCTCGGCAGGCGGTACGGCCATTTCGCGCTATCGATGGTGTCGGCGTAGAATTGGATGCCGGCGAAATGGCCGCCCGGGCGGCGTGCCTGCTGCACCCAATGCGGTGCGGCCGCACCATCTTGCCTGCGTTCCGGCGCCATGATGTCGTCCAGCAATCCGCGACGATAAAAGCTTTCGATGGTGGGCGCCGACAGGCCGCGCATGCCGAAAGGAAGCCGCTTCAACGGTGAACTTGGGTCTTGGGCTTGCTCGAGCACCAGTACCGAGACGCCCGCAAGACGCAACTCGCAGGCGAGAAACAGACCGACGGGGCCGGCACCGGCAATCACAACATCGTAGAGGGTTTGGTCATCGTGCATGAACGGCTCCTGCGTCGTGTTCGACCGGAGCAGTTCATCGGATTGAGAACCACACGGACGAACACAGGGCGCTTCGAGCAGCGCCCTTCATTCGTCGTGGGACTCATGCACGCGGCATGGACAGAGCTTCCGTTTCCGGAAGGACCTGGGCTGGACCACACCAAGTCTGCCTTTTCCGACGGGGGCTATATACCGTCGCGGCGGTTGATCCGCAATCGCCACGGGACGCCGACCGTGGCCAAAGGCGCCCTCGCCGAGAGCGGGCGGCGCTTCTTCGCAGATGCGGTCACGAAGCAGTGGCACGTGCCCGCCCCGCCGCCTATGTTGAGCTGGCTCAAGCAGGTAACGCAGCGGGGACGTCATGGGTCAATTCGGCATGGGGCAGTCGGTACGGCGCTCCGAGGACCAGCGTTTCATCACCGGCCACGGCCGCTATACCGACGACATCAATCTGCCCCATCAGGCCTATGCCTATGTGCTGCGCTCGCCGCACGCCTCGGCCAGGATCACCCGCATCGACGTCAGCGCCGCCATGGCCGCCCCCGGCGTGATCGGCGTGCTGACCGGCAAGGATCTCGAGGCCGACGGTATCGGCCCCATCCCCTGCACCGCCCCCATCACCAACATCGACGGCACCCCCGGCAAATACCCGCCCCATCCGGCCCTGGTGACCGACCGCGTCCGCCATGTCGGCGACCAAGTTGCCTTGATCGTGGCCACGAGCGCCGCCGAGGCGCGCGACGCGGCCGAGCTGGTCGAGGTCGATTACGACATGCTGCCGGCGATCGCCGACACCGGCTCGGCCTTGGACGCCGGCAAGCCGTTGGTCTGGGACGATATCCCGAACAATCTCTGCTTCGACTGGCAGATGGGCGACAAGGCGGCGACCGAGGCCGGCTTCGCCAAGGCCAAGCGCGTCGCCAAGATCGACCTGATCAACAACCGCATCATCGTCGCCTCGATGGAGCCGCGCAACGCGCTGGGTCACTATGACCAGGGCGAGGATCGCTACACGCTCTATACCTCGAGCCAGGGCTCGCACACGCTGCGCAAGCTCCTGTCCGGCAAGGTGCTGAACGTGCCCGAGGCCAAGATCCGGGTGGTGACGCCCGATGTCGGCGGCGGGTTCGGCATGAAGCTGTTCCTCTATCCGGAGCAGGTTCTGGTGCTGTGGGCGTCGAAAAAGCTGGGCGTCGCGATCAAATGGTCGGGCGAGCGCGGCGAGGCGTTCTTGAGCGACACCCACGGCCGCGACCATGTCACCCATGCCGAAGTGGCGATGGACGAGAACGGCAAGTTCCTGGCCTGGCGCTTCGAGACGACGGCGAACCTGGGCGCCTATCTCTCGAACTACGGCCCGTTCATCCCGACCGCCGCCGGTTCCGGCATGCTGGCCGGCGTCTATGCCAGCCCTGCCCTCTATGTCCGGGTCAAGGGCGTGTTCACCCACACGACCCCGGTCGATGCCTATCGCGGTGCCGGGCGCCCGGAAGCGGCCTATGTGGTCGAGCGGCTGGTCGACAAAGCGGCCCGCGAAATGGGCTTGGCACCGGAGGAGCTACGCCGGCGCAACTTCATCACGCCGGAACAGATGCCGTTCCGCACCGCCGGCGGCCTGACCTACGACAGCGGCGATTTCCGGAAGAACATGGAAGATGCGCTCCGCAACATCGACCAGGCGGGCTTGGATGCCCGCAAGGCCGGGAGCGCCAAGCGCGGCAAGCTGCGCGGCCTCGGCATCGCCTGCTATATCGAGCAATGCGGCGGCGGTTCGGACGAGATGGCGGAGCTGCGCTTCGATCCGTCCGGCGGCGTCACCTTGCTGATCGGCAGCCAGTCGTCGGGCCAGGGCCACCAGACCGCCTATGCCCAGATCGTCGCCGACGGGCTGGGCATCCCGTTCGAGGATATCCGCGTCGTCCAGGGCGACACCGACACGGTCTCGTTCGGCCGCGGCACCGGCGGCTCGCGCTCCCTGCCCGTGGGCGGCGCCGCCACCAGCCTCGCGGTCGGCAAGGTGATCGAGCGCGGCCGCAAGATCGCGGCCCATCAGCTGGAGGCGGCCGAGGCCGACATCGAGTTCAAGGACGGCACCTTCACCATCGCCGGCACCGACCGGAAACTCGATCTGATCGCCGTGGTGAAATCGAGCTTCGGAGGCAAGCTGCCGCCCGGCATGGAAGGCGGCTTCGACGAGACCGCGCGCTGGACCCCGCCGGCCGGTACCTTCCCGAACGGCACCCACGCGGTCGAGGTCGAGGTCGATCCGGAGACCGGCAATACCGAGATCCTGCGCTATGTCGTGGTCGATGATTTCGGCAATGTCGTGAACCCGCTGCTGCTCGAAGGCCAGGTCCATGGCGGCGTCGGCCAGGGCATCGGCCAGGCGATGCTCGAAGGCGTGGTCTATGACCCGGACTCGGGCCAGCTCGTCACCGGTTCGTTCATGGACTACGCCATGCCGCGCGCGATCCACCTGCCCGACATCGAGTTCTCGTACAATGTCGTGCCGTGCAAGACCAACATCCTGGGGCTGAAGGGCGCCGGCGAGGCAGGCGCCATCGGCGCGCCGCCCGCCTTCATCAACGCGCTGATCGACGCGCTCAGCCCCTTGGGCATCGAGCATGTCGACATGCCGGCGACACCCCTCAGCCTCTGGCAGGCCATCCAGGCCGCCCGCACCGCCCAAGCCGCAGAGTAGACAACGGATTTTATGACCAAACTTGATTTGCAGCCCCTGCTCGCCGTCGCGATCGACGCCGCTCTCGATGCCGCGCGCGAAATTCTGGACGTCTATGCCGGCGAGATCTCGGTCGACCAGAAGCGCGACCACTCGCCCGTGACGCTGGCCGACGCCCGCGCCGAGGCGGTGATTCTCCGCCATCTCGCCGCTGCGTCTGACATTCCGATCATTTCGGAGGAACAGGCCGAGGCGGATGGCCTGCCGCCCGCCGCGGCCGAGCGGTTCTGGCTGGTCGATCCGCTCGACGGCACCAAGGAATTCATCAAGCGCAACGGCGAGTTCACGGTGAATATCGCGCTGATCGAGCAAGGCCGGCCGATCCTGGGCGTGGTCGGCATTCCGGTGCGGGGACTGATCTATGCCGCGGCGGGCCCGGGCACCGCCCATCGCCGCAATGCCGACGGCACGCTGGTGCCGATCGAGGCCCGCGTCTGCCCAGCCGAGGGCGCCACGGTCACCTCCAGCCGCTCGCACGCGACCAACGACGAGCTGGACCGGCTGCTGGAAACCCGCAAGGTCGCGGATCGCAAGACTGCCGGCAGCGCGTTGAAGTTCTGCATGGTGGCCGAAGGTGCGGCCGACCTCTACCCGCGCATGGGACCGACCATGGAATGGGACACGGCCGCCGGCCATGCCGTGCTGGAAGCGGCAGGCGGCCGCATGACCCGGCTCGATGGCACGCCGTTCCTCTACGGCAAGCCGGGCTTTCTCAACCCGGGCTTCCTGGCCGAGGGGCGCTGACCTAGCCGCCGATCCAGCGCAGCACCTCGCGCGCGACCTTGCCGACCTCGCGCGCCGCCACCGTCCCCGGTGCATGCTCGGCGATGCCGAGGCCGGCGGCCATGCTCATGGCGAGGCTGCCGCGATTTCCGAGCCGGGCCTGGGCCAGATCGGCTTTGACCTGCCCCAGCGCCGCCACCATGTCCTCGGTCAATAGGCTGCGCGACGGCACGCGGTTCATCACCAGCAGCACCGGCACCTTTTCCGCAGCGGCGAGCTCGACCGTGGGCTTGGTCGCCCAGACGTCGAGGGGGCTCGGCTGGACCGGGATCACCACCAGATTGGCGGCGCGCACGGCGATCTTCGCGTCGGTCTGGGCATGCGGCGGGCTGTCGACCACGATCAGCGAATATTCGCGCTTCAGCCGGTCGATCTCGGCGCTGGCGCGCCAACCGGTGATCTGGGTCAGATCGACGCCGGTCTTGCCCTTGCCGAAATGCGCCTCGCGCAGCGCGAACCATTGAGTGAGGCTGCCCTGCGGGTCGATATCGACCATCGCCACCTTCTCGCCCAGCTGGTGCCATGCCAGCGCCAGATGCGCCGCGAGCGTCGTCTTGCCGGCGCCGCCCTTCTGCTGCGCGATCGTGATGACCCGTCCCGCCATGGTCGAACCGCTCCGCCATTGATTTTGCAACGCAACAGTGTGGGCATGCGACGCCCGCTCCCGCAAGGCTTACGCACGGCCAAGGGGGTAGCGTCCCGTGCAGGCGCCCGATACCGCTTTGTCCATCGTATAACGTCGCCGCTCGTGGCATTCTATTATCCAAGGGCGCGAGGCCGGAGTTGGGGACTCGCGGGGGGTTACACGGAAGTTTTTATGGACATACAGAGTTCGGACGCCGACCGGTCCTGGGAGTTTTTCGAGGCGGCGCGTGTCCATATGGCCCGGCACGCCCACCCGGCGACGCCGCGCATCTATGAAGTCTGGTACGCCTATGTCTCGCAGCAGGATGCGGAGCTGGTCGGTCGGCTGGACCATGCGCTGGCGATCGACCGCGCGGTGCCGGTGGCGCTGATCGAAGCGCTGCACGAGGAATTCTTCGCGCGCGAACGCCAGACCGAGGTCGTGCGCCAGACCGGCGAGAAACTGTCGAACGAGCTGACGCGCATCCTGACCATGCTGGCCAATGCCGGCCGGGATACGTCGAGCTTCGCCGATGCGCTGGAAAAGATCGCGGCTCGGCTGCCGGCCGATGGCGAGCTGCGCAAGATCGTCGATACGATCGTGCTGGCGACCCGGCATATGGAGACGAAGACCCGGCGCCTGGAAGCCGAGATCGAACGCTGCTCGACCGAGATCCGCACCTTGCGCCAGGGGCTGGAGGCCTCCAAGCGCGAGGCGATGACCGATCCCTTGACCGGCCTCTACAATCGCCGCGCGTTCGAGGAGCGGCTGCGCCAGGCCGCCGCCCATTCGATGGAAACCGATACCGAGATGGCGTTGCTGCTGTCCGACATCGATAATTTCAAGCAGCTGAACGACACCTGGGGCCATCAGATCGGCGACGCCGTCATCCAGCTGGTGGCGTCCAGCATGAAGGAAGGTCTGCCAGCCGGCTCGACCGCGGCCCGCTATGGCGGTGACGAGTTCGCAGCCGTGCTGCCGGGCGTGTCGATCGCGGAAGCCGAGGCGATCGCCGACAAGACGCGCGAGCTGGTCGGCAAGAAGCGCCTCAAAGACAGCACGACCGGCAAGCCGATCGGCCATATGTCGATCTCGATCGGCGTCGCCGGTTATGTGTTGGCCGAACGCCTGGAAGATCTGGTCCGCCGTGCCGACAAGGCGCTTTACGACGCCAAGGACGCCGGCCGCAACCAGGTCAAGACCGGACGGGTCCCGGGGAACAAATAACCGTCATTCCCGCGCAGGAAGGACGGTTGGATGTGTTGATCGCCAGACTCAGTCCCTTTCCGTCCGCGACCTTAGCAACGGTGCCTTGAGCGCGTGCCGGACCCAGTCCGGCGTGCGGTTGCCGCCCATGACTGCGTCGGCGAGCGCGTCGTCGAAGCCGTTGCGGAACTGCATGTCGAGCGAATCGCCCACGCCGGTCGGCACGTTCATGTGCTTCAGCTGCATGCTGCGGAACGGCCGCGCGGTCTTGGAGATGCCTTTTTCGAACGCCTTGCGGCCGCGCACATAGGCGAGCGCCAACAGGGTCCACAGACCGTGCCCTTCGAAGCGCGATCCCTCGCCGTCGGTGATCTCGGTCGGATCGAACACGCTCGAGCCGACCTTGGGCGCCACGCCGGTGTCGTCGTCGTCGTCGATCGCATCGACCGCGGCCTCCCAATCCTCGAAGCTCCAGGCCGAGGTATTGCCGGCGGAGAAGTTGAAGCCGCGGCGTAGAATGGTGATGAACTCGGCCAGATTTTCGCTCGGTCGCGCGACGGGGTGATGCAGGTGGTCTTTGGCGGAAACGCTCATCAGAACTCTCCTCCCGGATGCCCCCCGTTTGGCCGGGGTCTCTTGGTATCAACACCCCAAGCCTACGCCGAACTCCCCCCTGCGGCTATTCTTCCAGTTCGACCCCGTCTTCCAGCTTGATCCAGGTGAGTTCGTGCTTGTTATGGAACAGGTGCAAGACGCGCGAGCCCGGGATGGCGGCAAAGGCGCGCGCCGTTTCATGGTCGGTTTCCGCCTGGAACTTGATGGTGCAGATGAAATTGCGCACCAGCCCGCTCGCGATCCAGGTCTCGACCAGGCGCAACAGCCGGGCCGGATAGCAGATGACGTCGCTGCACAGGAAATCGACCGGCCCGACCTCCTCCGGCTTCAAGGCGAAGGCGCTCTGCTGGCGCTGGGTGACGCGCGGCAAGGCGGCGATGGCCGGATCCAGCGGCGCCTTGTCGATGCTGAGCACGTCGGCGCCCAGCTGCTGCAGCACCCAGGTCCAGCCGCCGGGACTGGCGCCGAGGTCGAGGCAGCGGTCGCCCGGCCCCGGATAGCGCCGCGCCACGGTCAACGCCTCCCAGAGTTTCAGGTAGGCACGATTGGGCGGCGCCAGGCGATCCTCGACGAAACGCGCCTCGCCATGGCGAAACGGACTGGTCGAGCCGGCCGACGCGAGGATCAGGTCCGGCTCGAGGAGTGTCCAGGAACCGAAGGGTGCCGCCGGCACCGGCGTCGGGAACACGAGCGGCTTGATGCCGACATGGGGCAGCAGATCCTGGATCAGTTGGGCGCGGCGAAAATGGGCGAGCGGCCAAAGCCCCCAATTGCGCTGGCGGGCCTTGAGCGCGCGGGCGCCGTCCTTGATCGAGGCGATCGGGATCCGCTCGACATGCGGCCAGATATTCTGCGCCCAGGCCGCCGGGCGAACCGGACCGGGCGCCAACACCAGCCGGTCATGGACCTCGACCCCGGGGCCGAGCTCCTCCAGCAGCGGCTCCAGAAAGCCGTCGGCGGCGAGGTAGGCGGTCAACGGGTTGGGATCGGGCGTGGTCATGCCCGTCATATACAGGCTCGGCCCCGACGACAGAAACGCTTCCGTCGCAACCCGCTAGGCGGTTTTGGCCAGCAGCTTTTCGACCGCGTCGAGGAAATCCTCAGGCCCGAACGGCTTTTGCAACGTGGCCGAGGCGCCGAGGGCGGCCGCGGCGCGCAGATAATCGCCGGAGCCGCCGATGGTGGAACTGCCGGAGATGGCCAGGATCGGCACGCTACGGTTGACGCGGCGTATGGCGGTGATCGTCTCGATGCCTTCTTGTTCCGGCATCACGATGTCGGTCACGACCAGATCGAAATTCTCTTTAGAGAACAATGCGATGCCGGCCCGTCCATCGACAGCCTGAACCAAGCTGTGGCCGCGTGATTCGAGCAGCCCGGCAGCCAGGGAACGGATCGTCGGGTCATCATCGATCACCAGAACACGCCCCATCGACATGTCTCCCTTCGGGAACAAATCAACCTGTATTTGAAGTTGATGTCCCTCACGAGTCAACGACATGAATGGCAGCCAAGTTCCCGCGCGCGGATTAGCCGCGGGATGCGACGAACCGGTCGACGATCGCCGTCAGCTGATCGGCCGAAAACGGTTTCAGGATATAATCGTTGGCGCCCAGGGCCTTGGCTCCCGACACCGCGGCGGCCGACGCATCCGAGGTCAGCATGGTGATATGGGTCTCGGGCGAGCGCTTGCGGATGCGGATCAACGCCTCCATGCCGGTCTGGTTCGGCATGTGGATGTCGAGGAACACCAGGTCTGCCGGCCGCGCCTCGATCATGGCCGCCGCCTGGGCGCCATCCTCGGCCTCGCGGATGCGGAACACGTGGGGCAGGCCGTTGAGCGTGCGGCGGACGATCGAGCGGATCGAGCGGGCATCGTCGGCCAGCAGCACATGGATGGGCTTCGGCTCGTGATTCATGCGCTCGATCACCAGCTTGGTCAGGCGCGGCGCCTCGAACGGCTTGGCGATGAAGCCGTCGGCCTTCAGTTCCTTGGCCTTCACCACCGTGTCGAGCGAGCTTTCGGCGGTCAGCATGACGACATAGGCACTCGGGTCGAACGCCTTGATCGCCCCCAGCGCCTCGATGCCGTTCAGCCCGGGCATGGTGATGTCCATGAACACGAGGTCGGCCAGGTGCTGCTTATAGAGCTGCACGGCGCTCTCGCCATCGCCCGCTTCGACGATCTGAACGGCGCGCGGCAAGGTACCCAGCGCATTTTTCATAATCGTCCGCACGCTGCGCGAATCATCGACGATCAGAACGGTAAAGCCCGGCACAATCTTACTCCTGCGGCCGCTTTGCGGCCCTGAACCGATCCGGCGCCTCGATCGAGGCAGCCGTCATACCTCGGACGCGATCAATAGGGGGGCCGGAGCGAACAGCCAACCCCAAAATTCGTCAAATCCGACAGAGATACGTCGAGGCCGATGCTGTGGATTTTTCCGCCTCGAAAAATCTTCACTCCTCGACCTTGATGAGGCGGATGCGCAGCGGCGCGTCGTCGATGGAAAAATCCAGCTCCATGGCGACCCGCGCGCCCGGAATCGACAGATGGAAATGATCGCCGGTCGCGACCATCGGCAGCGAGATCTGCGTATCCGGCGGCAATTGATGCTTCAGCCGACCGGCCATCATGTTGGCCAACTCGCCGACCACGTCGCTGACGTCCTCCGGCTGCGGGTCGTCCAACTGCAGGGCCGTGCGCGTCACCGACACGCCCAGGCTGATCGGCAGGGTCACCGTGATGCCGCCGTACCAGGAGCCCTTGATCGTGACGCAGCCCGACACCGACGTCTCGGGCTCGAGTTCGGCCGGCCGGTCGAACCGCGGCACCAGCTCGACCCCCAGAAACCCGCGCCAGACCTCGATCGCAAGCTCGATCGCTTCTTCCGTCGTGATACCTAAATCGGACATTCGACCCTAGCCTCTCACTCCGGACGCGGCACCCTCGCCCGGCGATGGTAAAGATTTCTTTGAGACCGGCACATGCTCGGGGCAAACTCCCGCTCCCGACCCCGGCCGAGATCGCCCCATTCATGCCGACCGCCTATCATCATGTCTCCTGAAGATCCAGACACGATCGCTCCCGACGCGTTCGAGCCGCCCGGCATTGATGCGGCCGTCCAGCATCTCCGGAACGGCCGGCTCGTGGCGTTTCCGACTGAGACCGTCTATGGCCTGGGCGGCGACGCGACCAGCGACCTGTCGGTCACCCGCATCTTTGCCGCCAAGGAACGGCCGCGCTTCAACCCGCTGATCATCCATCTTCCCGACGTCGCGGCGGTGCGCACCCATGTCGTGTTCGACGACCGGGCGAAGCGGCTGGCCGACCTGTTCTGGCCCGGCGCCTTGACGCTTGTGCTGCCGCGCCAGCCCGATTGCCGGGTGAGCCTGCTCGCCAGCGCCGGGCTCGACAGCCTGGCCGTGCGCATTCCGGCCCATCCACTGGCACAGCAACTGCTGCGCGCCGTCGGCCGCCCGATCGCGGCGCCGAGCGCCAACCGCTCGGGCCGGGTCAGCCCGACCCTTGCCGCTCATGTGCGGGACGAACTGGGCGATCGGGTCAGCCTGATCCTGGATGGCGGCCCGTGCCGGGTCGGCGTCGAATCGACCGTACTGGACCTGACCGGCGAGATGGCCTGCCTGCTGCGCCCCGGCGGCCTCGCCCAGGCCGCGATCGAGGCCGCGATCGGCCCGATCATGCGCGCCCAGCCGATCGCCGACGGGGCGGTCCGGCTCGGCCCCGGCATGATGACCAGCCACTACGCGCCGGGATTGCCGGTGCGGCTGGACGCGATCGACCGGCGGCCCGGCGAGGCGTTCCTGGCGTTCGGCCCGCCGCCCGCGGGTATCGTCCCGGATCTGCAACTATCGCTCCAGGGCGATACGGCCGAGGCGGCGCAGCGCCTGTTCGCAGCATTGCGCGCGCTCGACCGGCCGGAATTCACCGGCATCGCCATCATGCCGGTGCCGGACGCCGGCCTGGGCGCCGCCATCAACGACCGGCTGCGGCGCGCCGCAGCACCACGGTGACGACAGAACCATGCTAGATTTGAGAAAATGAAGATGGGTGAGGAGACTGCCATGGTCGACGTGCTCGACCGGATCCGCCAAGTGGTCGGACCGCAGGGCTGGCTCAGCGATAGGAGCGATATCGAGCCCTACGAGGTCGAATGGCGCGGGCTCTATCGCGGCAAGACATCGCTGGTCGTGCGTCCGGCCACCACGGAGCAGGTCGCCGACGTGGTGAAGCTCTGCGCCGAGGCGGGCCTGCCGATCGTGCCCCAGGGCGGCAACACGGGCCTCTGCGGCGGCGGCGTGCCGAACGAGGATGGTCGCAACATCGTGCTGGCCCTGGGTCGCATGAACAAGGTCCGCGCGGTCGATCCGGCCAATTTCACCATCACGGTCGAGGCCGGCGTCATTCTGCAGGACATCCAGCGGATCGCGGCCGAGCATGACCGGCTGTTCCCCCTGAGCCTGGGCGCCGAAGGCACCTGCCAGATCGGCGGCAATCTCTCGACCAACGCCGGCGGCGTGCAGGTGCTGCGCTATGGCAATACCCGCGAGCTGACTTTGGGCCTGGAGGTGGTGCTGCCCGACGGGCGGATCTGGAACGGGCTCAGGACGCTCAGGAAGGACAATACCGGCTACGACCTGAAGCAATTGTTCGTGGGATCCGAAGGCACGCTCGGCATCATCACGGCGGCGACGCTGCGGCTCTATCCAAAGCCGCACGCGACCGCGACCGCCTTCGTGGCCCTGCCCGACGTCGATGCGGTCATGCGCCTGTTCGGCCAGGCCCGCGCCGCGACCGGCGACCAGCTGACCGCATTCGAGCTCATTCCACGCATCGGCCTCGACATGGCGATCGCCCATGTCAGCGGCGTCACCGATCCGCTGGAACAGCCTTACGAGAATTACGTGCTGATGGAGGTTTCCACATCCAGCCCCCATGCCGATGTCGCCGCCACGCTCGAAGGGTTGCTTGAGGAAGCGCTCGAAGCCGGCACGGTCATCGACGGCACGATCGCGGCCAGCGCCGCCCAGCGCAACGCGTTCTGGCTGATCCGCGAGGGCATGGTCGAGGGCCAGCGCTTCGAGGGCGGTTCGATCAAGCATGACATCGCGGTGCCGGTCGCGTCCGTCGCCCAGTTCCTGAACGAGGCGATCGCCGCCGTGACCGAGCGACTGCCGACGATCCGGCCGGTCGCCTTCGGCCATTGCGGCGACGGCAACATCCATTTCAACCTCAGCCAGCCGCTGGGCGCCGATAAGGAGGCGTTCATGGCGCGCTGGGAGGAGTTCAACGACATCGTCCATGGCATCGTCGCCCGCTTGCATGGCTCGATCAGCGCCGAGCATGGCATCGGCCGCTTGAAGCGGGACGAGCTCACGCATTACAAGGCGCCGCTCGAACTCGAGCTGATGGCGCGCGTCAAGAACGCACTCGATCCGCAGCATCTCATGAACCCCGGCAAGGTCGTCGCAGAAGCGGCCTTCAATGCCCTGAAGCAAGGCTGACCCGACATGATCCCCTATAATCCCCCGCTCGCCGACATGCAGTTCGCGCTGGAGCACGTGGTCGATCTCGAAGCGCTGTCGGCCCTGCCCGGCTGTGCCGGCGCCGATCTGGAGACGGTCGCGGCCGTGCTGGAGGAAGCCGCCAAGCTCGCCCGCGACGTGCTGGCGCCGATCAACAGTTCGGGCGACATCGAGGGCAGCGTGGTCGAGAACGGCGTCGTGCGCACGCCCAAGGGCTTCAAGGAAGCCTACAAGACCTATGTCGAGGGCGGCTGGAACAGCCTGCCGTTCGAGGAGGAATTCGGCGGCCAGGGGCTGCCGGTCGTGGTCGCCCTCGCCGTCGCCGAGATGTGGAACTCGGCCAACATGGCCTGGGCGCTCTGCCCGCTGCTGACCGTCGGTGCCATCGAGGCGCTGCTGCGCCACGGCACCAAGGAACTGCAGGAGACCTACCTGCCGAAGCTGGTCTCGGGCGAATGGACCGGCACCATGAACCTGACCGAACCACAGGCGGGATCCGACGTCGGCGCACTCCGCACCAAGGCGGTGAAGGAGGGCGATCATTACCTGATCACCGGCCAGAAGATCTTCATCACCTATGGTGAGCACGACATGGCCGAGAACCTGATCCATCTGGTTCTGGCCCGCCTGCCCGGCACGCCGGCCGGCACCCGTGGCATCTCGCTGTTCCTGGTGCCGAAATTCCTGGTCAAGGAAGACGGCAGCCTGGGCGACCGCAACGACGTGCGCTGCGTCAGCCTGGAGCACAAGCTGGGCATCCACGGCAGCCCGACCTCGGTCTTGGCCTATGGCGACAATGGCGGCGCCGTCGGCTACCTGATCGGCGAAGAGAACAAGGGCATGGAGTGCATGTTCACCATGATGAACAACGCCCGCCTGAACGTGGGATTGCAGGGCGTCGCCATCTCCGAACGCGCCTACCAGCAGGCGCGCGACTATGCCCGCACCCGCGTCCAGGGCCGCACGCTGACCGGCGGCAAGAGCGAGACGCCGCTGCCGATCGTCTATCATCCGGACGTGAAGCGCATGCTGCTGGCGATCAAGTCGCGCACCGAGGCATCGCGGGCGCTCGCTTATTTCACCGCCGGCCAGATCGACCGCTCGCGCCATCTGGAGAGCGAGACGGACCGCGCCAAGGCGCAGCTGCTGGTCGATCTGCTGATCCCGCTGGTCAAGGCCTGGTCGACCGACTTGGGCGTCGAGAACAGCTCGCTCGCGGTCCAGGTCTATGGCGGCATGGGCTTCATCGAGGAGACCGGCGTCGCTCAGCATTTCCGCGATGCGCGCATCCTGCCGATCTATGAAGGCACCAACGGCATCCAGGCGATGGACCTGCTGGGCCGTAAGCTGATGCGCGACCAGGGAGCGGCGGCCGCGACCTTCGTCGCGATGATGCGTGAGCTGGATGCCCCCTTGGCCGAACAGTCGGGCGACGATCTGGCCGTGCTGCGGGCGAGCCTGGCATCCGGCCTCGACGCGGTCGAGACCGCGACCCGGACCCTGGTCGAAAGCTTCGCCGCCGATCCGGCGCGCGCGGCCGCGGGCTCGGTGCCCTACCTCAACCTGTTCGCGACCGTCGCCGGCGGCTGGCTGCTGGCCAAGCAGGCGTTGGCGGCCCAGGCCCAGCTCTCCCGCGGCGCCGGCGATGCCGGCTTCAACGAGGCGAAGCTGATGACGGCACGCTTCTTCGCCGAGCAGTATCTGACCCCGGCCGCAGCCCAGCTGAGCGCCATCGGCGGCGGCGCCACCATCGTGGCGTTCGATCCGGAGCAGTTTTAGAAGGCGGGACCTTTCTGTTTCGTCATCCCCGGGCTTGCCCCGGGGATCCACGCATCGCCGCGAGACGACCACCTGGAGGTTGAATCGCGTGGCCCAACCGCGTGGATGGCCGGGTCAAGCCCGGCCATGACGACGAGAGACCGGAGTTCAGACGCCGACCGAATGACGCCTGTCAGTGACCGCGACGAATTGGTTCCACGGCCCCCTCCAGCTTGCTTGTCAGACAAATTTAGTCATACATATGGGCCGATGCTTTTGCATCATCTCGAAGGAAGCGGGCGCTAGACCTGCTCCGAGTGGAGGAAGCCCATGACGTCTCAGACGATTAGTCGGCGTACGTTGCTGAAGAGTTCGGCAACCCTGTCGGCGGGTGCCATCTTCGCCCCCGCGCTCATCGGCCGTGCCCAGGCCGCGACCTTGAAACTCAAGCTGTCGTCGTCCCAAGCCAACGATCCGAAATATGCCAACGGCCGGGTCTATTACGACAATCTGATCAAGAATCTGAAGGCCGGCGGCTTCGGCGAACAGATCGAGGTCGCGTTCTTTCCTGACAACCAATTGGGCCAGGAGATCGACGTCATCAATTCGGTCAAGCTCGGCGTCATCGATCTGATGGTATCGGGCTCGTCGATCTCGGCCAACCTGGTCCCGCTCGTCGGCACGTTCGACCTCGGCTATCTGTTCTCGAGCTTTCCGCAACAGACCAAGGCGTTCGACAATGGGGCGGCGAAGCCGGTCGAGGCGGCTCTGCTCAAGGACGCCAATATCCGCATCCTGGGCTGGGCCTATAATTTCGGCGCGCGCAGCGTGCTGGCCAAGAAGGCGGTCAATAACCCGGAAGATCTAGCCGGCCTCAAGATCCGCACCCTGCCCAACCCGATCATCACCGAATGCCTGCGACTGATGGGCGCCGCGGCGACGCCGCTGGCGTTCGGCGAGGTCTATACCGCCTTGCAGGCCGGCGTGCTCGACGGGCTGGAGCATGACCCGCCGACCATTCTGGCCAGCAAGTTCTACGAGACGGCGAAGTTCTATGCGCTGACCGAGCATAATTTCTCGCCGCTCGCGGTCTATTTCAGCGAGACGACGTTCAAGCGACTGGACCCCAAACTACGCGACGGGCTGCTCGATGCCGCGACCAAGGCCGCGGCCGACACCCGGGCCCATGGGCTGGCGGTCGAGAAGGAGGCGTTGCAGATACTGGCCGACAAGGGCGTCCAGATCATCCATTGCGACAAGGAACCGTTCCGCAAGCGCGTCCTGCCGCAGACCGACACATTCCTCAAGGCGCATCCGGACGCGAAACCGATCGTCGACGCCGTCCGCGCCACCCAGGCGTAATGTCGATCGCCGTGCCGAGACTGACCGCCGGCGGCGGGGCATTGATCGCCCCGCTGCTGGCGATTACGGACGCGGTCGCCGCCCTTATGCTGCTGGCCGATCTGGCGGTGGTCTGCGGCTCGGTCATCGCCCGCTCGCTGTTCGACGCGCCGGTCGAATGGGCCGACGACGTGGCGCGCGGGCTGATGGTCGGATCGAGCTTCTTCGGGGCGGCGAGCGCGCTCGCCCGCCTGGAGAACCCCGGCGTCGCCTTCTTCGTCGACAAGCTGCCGCCCGCCCCGCGCCGACTAGTCGATGCGACCGGCGCGCTGCTGGTGGTGCTGGTATCGGCCGCCGTCGCCTATAACGCGATCCAGCTCGGCCTCTTCACTACAGGCCAGACCACGGGCTCCGGCCTGCCGCTGCAACTGACCTTCTATCCGATGAGCGTCGGCGCCGTCTTCATGACGCTGTTCGCGCTCGACCAGTTCCGGCGCCGCCCCTGGATCGAGATGGCCGTGGGCCTGGCGATCGTCGGCGCCGTGGTCGGCCTTTATCTGGGCTGGGACGCGCTGGCGCCCGACAGCGTGCCCTCGTCCGGCACGATCATGCTCTTGGGCTTTGTCGTGACGCTCGCCGGCGGCCTGCCGATCGGCTTCGCCATCGCGCTCGCCGCCCTGTTGTTCATCTGGGTCGAGGGCACGCTCCCCGGTGTGATCTTCGCCCAGCAGATGGCGCGCGGCATCGATAATTTCGTGCTGCTGGCGATCCCGTTCTTCATCCTGGTCGGCTATCTGATGGAGGCGAACGGCATGTCCGTCCGCCTGATCGAACTGCTGCAGCGCCTGGTCGGGCGCATGCGTGGCGGGCTGAACGTCGTCATGGTGACCTCGATGGTGATGTTCTCCGGCATCTCCGGCTCCAAGATGGCGGATGTCGCAGCCGTCGGTTCCGTGCTGATCCCGGCCGCGCGCCGGTCGGGCCAGAAGCCCGGCAGCGCCGTGGCGCTGCTGGCGGCATCTGCCGTGATGGCCGAGACCATTCCGCCCTGCATCAACCTGATCATCCTGGGCTTCGTCGCCAATCTGTCGATCGGCGGGCTGTTCATGGCCGGGTTGCTGCCGGCCGGCCTGATGGCGCTGGTGCTGATCGCCGTCTCGATCCTCTTCGGTCGCAAGACGCCGGCAGCGTTGGTCGAGACCGGCCCGCGCCGCTCGCTCATTAGCCTGTGGGGTGGCGGTGCCGCGTCGCTGGGCCTGATCTTGATGATCTTCGTGGGCTTCAAGAGCGGCTTTGCCACCGCGACCGAGATCTCGGCGTTCGCCGCCCTCTACGCCATCGTCATCGGCGGCGTGGTGTTCCGGGAACTGGGTCCGCGCTCGGCCGCGAAGAGCTTCGTCCAGGCCGCGACCCGCTCGGGCCTGGTGCTGTTCATCGTCGCCGCCGCCCAGGCGCTCGCCTTCGTGCTGACGCTGCAGCAGGTGCCGCACATGGTCGGCCAGATGATGATCGCGCTGTCTGAGGACGGCGGCACCTGGCTCTTCATGGTCCTGTCGATCATCATCCTGATGTTGATGGGCTCGGTGCTGGAAGGCGCGGCGGCGCTCATCATCTTCGGGCCTCTGCTGCTACCGGTCGCAACCAAACTGGGCGTCGACCCTTTGCATTTCGGCGTGGTGCTGGTGATCTCCATGGGCATCGGCCTGTTCGCGCCGCCGCTGGGCCTCGGGCTCTACGGCGCCTGCCTGATCGGCAATGTGCCGATCGAGAGCACGGTGAAGCCGATCCTGGGCTATCTGGGCCTGTTGTTCCTGTGCCTGCTGGTCATCGCCTTCGTGCCCGCGATCAGCACCGCCCTGCCGCGCGCCTTCGGCTATTGAGAGAGACGCCATGCTGAAACTGCTGCTGACCCACACGCCGCACATGCGCCGGCAATATTACGGCGAGCGCGCCCTGGCCGGCTTGCGCAACCTGGTCGACGTGCGCCTGCACGAGAGCGACGAGGCGCTGACGCCGGCGCAGCTGGTCGCCCTCGCCCAGGATGTCGACATCATCCTGGCCGACCGGCTGACCACGGGCCCGGCCGAGATCTTCGCCCAATTGCCGAAGCTCAAGGCCATGCTGCGCTGTGCCGTCGATATAAGGAACATCGATGTCGAGGCAGCCTCAAAGCACGGCGTGCTGGTGACGCGGGCGACGCCGGGCTTCATCTCGTCGGTCTGCGAGCTGACGCTCGGCTTCCTGGTCGACCTGTCGCGCGGCGTCTCGCGCGTGGTCGCCGACTACCAGGCCGAGCGGGTGCCGGAGGTGCGCATGGGCCGGCAATTGGCCTCCAGCACGCTCGGCATCATCGGCTATGGCGCGATCGGGCGGCAGATGGCCCCGATGGCATTGGCGCTGGGCATGAAGCTGCTGATCGCCGACCCCTACGCCAAGGTCGAGGATAGTCGCCTCACCCAAGTGAGCATGGACGATCTCCTGGCTCAGTCCGACTATGTGCTGTGCCTGGCGGTCGCGACCGAGGAGACCGAGAACCTGATGAATGCCCAGGCTTTCGCCCGCATGAAGCCGTCGGCCTATTTCATCAATGTCTCGCGCGGCAATCTGGTCGACGAGGCGGCCCTGGCGACGGCACTCAAGGACGGCACGATCGCCGGCGCCGCCCTCGACGTCGGCCGCGCGCCGGACCAGATGCCGACCTCGGCGCTGGCCCGCCTGCCCAATGTCATCGCCACGCCCCATATCGGCGGGCTCACCCCGCCGGCGATCGAGCATCAGGCGTTGGATACGGTGGCGCAAGTCGCGGCCCTGGTCCGGGGCGAGGTGCCGCCGGGCGCCGTCAATCATGATCGCTGGACCCGCCGGCTCGGCTGAGAGGAGACAATCATGGCCACCGCCCCGCGTCTCGCCGCCCCGGAGAATAGCTGCGACTGCCATATCCATATCTACGACCCGTCGAAGCCGGTGGCGCCGACCGCCGCCGGTCCGGGTCCGGCCTGGGCCAATGTCGTGGCATATCGCGCGGTCCAGCACCGCCTGGGCCTGACCCGCGCGGTCGTGGTGCAATCGACCGCCTATGGCCTCGACAACAGCGCCGCGGTCGAGGCGATCGCCGAACTGGGCCTGGCCAACACGCGAGGCGTCGCCGTGGTCGGCGCTGACGTCACCGAGGCGGAGTTGCAGCGCCTGACCGACGCCGGCATGCGCGGCGCGCGCTTTCAGATGTTGCCGGGCGGTGCCTTGCCCTGGGAGGCGCTGGAGCCGGTCGCGGCCAAGATCGCGGCGTTCGGCTGGCACATCCAGCTGCAGATGGACGGGCGCCTGCTGGCCGACCGCGAGGCGCAGTTGAAGCGCCTGCCCGGCACGGTCGTCATCGATCACGTCGGCAAGTTTCTGGAGCCGGTGCCGGTCGAGCATCCGGGGTTCAAGACGCTGCGGCACCTGCTCGATGGCGGCAAGACCTGGCTGAAACTCGCCGCCGCCTATGAAACCTCGAAGGCCGGCGCGCCGCTTTATCCGGATGTCGGTGCGCTCGCCAAGGCGGCGGTGAAGGCCCATCCGGAACGGATGATCTGGGCCAGCAACTGGCCCCACGTCTCGGTCAAGGACCTGCCGGACGACGCGTCGCTGCTGGATCTGCTGCTCGACTGGGCGCCGGACGAGGCGGTGCGCCGGCGCATCCTGGTCGACAACCCCGCTGAAGTGTACGGCTTTTAAAGCGCCGAGCTGTTCAGACTTTCGACCACGGCGGGGCGGTCGAGCCCGCCGTCGCGCACTTCCGTCGGCAGCTTCACCAGCCGCAATTCGGTCTGGTGCCGAGCCTGGGCGCCGCCCAAACGGGCGGCCAGGGCACGGATCGTCCGGCTGCCGGTCGTGGTACAGAGGAACGGCATCAGCCCATGCACGAAACAGGCGAGCCCGCCCACCAGCATGGTCGTGCCGGTGCGCGAGGCGAAGCGCAGATGTTGGAAATAGGTTTCCCCGACCGACGCCGGATGTTCGGTGAAATGACGCAGCATGGTCGCCACCTGCTTCGAGACAATATCGACGACAAAAGATCCCATGATCCGGCCGATCTGTCCAGGCAAGGACTTGTCGGGAGACAATACCGGCCAATAATCACAAGAACGGTATCGTAGTTCGAACATATCAACACGGCCCGAATGCAAATCATCTGGCGGCCGCACGCCAGTATTACGAAATGGCCTCGTTCATCGCAATCTGAGGCGCCATTGCCCGCTCGTAGGCTTCCTCAGAGATAGATAAAATTTCGCCTAAAAGTTAATTGCCTTGCCAAATGTTCGCTTGCCAACGTTTTTGCCGGCGCCCTAGACTGCGCGAGAGCACAAAAAGCCACTCTATTTCGGATTGAGATGCCCCCACTCCCCGTTTCCGTGACCGTGACAGAACTGAGCGTGGCGCCCCCGCCGGCCTGGTTCCAGCCGTTGCTGAACTATTGGGAGCAGAAGCGCGCGGACGGTCGGCTGCCGGCGCGGGCCGATCTCGATCCGGTCGATCTGAAGCCCCTGCTCGGCTGGCTGAGCCTGGTCGATGTGCGCGCGACCGGTCCACGCTTCGCCCTCCGCCTGCTGGGCAGCGCACATCCGCCGCGCGCCTTCGGTCCCCGGCACGGCCAGGATATCTCGGGCATGCAGCCGGAGGCCTACCGCGACGCGGTCGCGGCGCAATACGAGACGACGGTCAGCCGCTGCGCGCCCACTTTGCATGAAAACCTACTGAGCTTCGGTCACTATCGCTTCCGCTATCAGCGCATCGCCCTGCCGCTGGCCAAGGACCATGTGACGCCGGACATGCTGATGATCGCCTCGCTGCTCGACCCGCTCGAACATGGCCGGTTCTTCGCCGCCTATGAACAGGCGGTCGGCAGCCGGGCTTAGGAGCCGCAGGCCCCGCTGACGGCATAGAGCCGGAACTGCGGCAGTTCATAGAGCGGTGTCAGGCACGGCAGCGCCAGGGCCGGCACCGGCCGGCGATCGACGATCGCGAGCGCGCCATATTGGCCCAGCACCGACAAGGCTGCCGCACGCCCGGCCGGGTCGGTTCCGGTCAGGCCGGCCCAGAGCGCGTCCGGCTCGGACCGTGCGGCCAGATCGGCATATTCCGGCGTGAGGCTCAGCGGCTGCTGGCCGGCATAGGTGAATTCGGTCGGTACGAACGCGTCGACGGCAATGATCGCGTAGGTCGGCAGATGCAGCAACGGCAGGTCGCCGGCGCCGACTGCGCCCGGGCCGCTGGCGACTGCGAGCCGCGTGCCCGGCGGCAGCCGGTCGAACGCCGCCAGGATCGGACGGTAGATCCGGTCGGCGCGCAGCCAGGCCTGCTCGACCAGGGCCATGCGGGCCGCAAACAGAGTCAGCAGCAGCGTGCCGACGATCGTCCCGGTCCGCCGGGACCAGCCGATCGGGCGCGTGGCTGCGACCAGCAGCAGGAACAGCATGACCGGCAAGCGATGATCGACGCCGCTGCCGCCCAGCAACCGCGCCGGCATCAGCAGATAGGCCGCAACCAGCACGGCCAGCGCCGTGCCCAAGCGCCGGTCGAGCGCGAGGCGGCCGCGCCAGAAGCCCCAACCGAGCGCCAGCAGCAGCACCGCAAAGCCCGCGACATCGAACGGCCGGCTGTAGTCGTCGAACACGCTGAACAACAGGTCGAACTTCCTGAGCGGGTTGGCCCAGGCGAGGCCGCCGCCGTCGCCCGGCCCCGGGCGCCAGGCCGCCAACCACAGCAGTACCGGCGGCAGCAACGGCAGTATCATCGCGCCGAACGGCCTGACGATGCCGCGCCATTGCCGCTCCCGGAGTGCCGCCAGCTCGATGCCGCCGATCGCGAGCGCCATCAGACCGAACGCGACCAGGTGGCAGAAATAGGCCGCGAGCGCCGCCACGGCCACGGCCCAGAATCGGCGCACCGGCCGGTCAGCCAGCTCAATCCAGGCGGCGATCCCAATGAGCGCCACGCCCAGCCCGGCCAGGTAATTGACGAAACCCCAGAGCAGGATGCGGTTGTAGAGCAGCAGGAAGCCCGCGAGCGGCCACAGCGACCAGCTTCGCGTGGCGGCGCGATGCAGCAGCACCGTGCCGGCGGCCATCAGCGCCAGCGCCAGCCCGACGAACAGCCGGCCCGCGACATCGAGCGGCAGGATCCGCGCCAGCACCGGCACGACCGCGTCCATCGCCAGGTTCGGCAGCAGGCTCCAACGGATCTCGTAAGCCCGCGCCAACATCGCCGACGCGCCGCCGTCGAGCAGGATATGCATGCGCGCCAGATGGTTCGGATAGTCCAAGAGCGGCGGCACCCGCACGCTCATCAGCGGCACGAGGGCCAACAGGAGCAGCAGCGCGAATGCGGCTGCGACGCGGCGGCCGGTCACGACGGAGACTTGCGAGACTATTTGCGCTTCCAGGTCACGACCGAGGAAACGGCATAGTTCCAGACGCTGCCGATCGCGGCGCCGGCGATGCCGGCGAGCCACCAGGACGAGCCGTTGCTGTCGAACAAGTATTTGGCGACGCCGACATTGCCGGCATAGCCGACACCGCACACCAGCGCGAATGTCACGAGGCCCTTGACGAAGCCCCAGCCCTTCAGGCGCCGGTCGCTGTAGGTCAGGAAATTGTTGAGGGTGAAATTGCCGATCATGGCGAGGCCGGCCGCGAGACCCTGCGACACCGCGAACGACAGATGAGCGACACTGAGCGACAGGCCCAGGATGGTCAGATGGGCGACCACGCCGATGCCGCCGACGATGCTGAACAGCACGAAGCGGACCGGGATATAGGGGCCGATCAGCTTGTCGGCCAGCAGCACCAGATATTCCCAGGCAACGAACGCATCGAGCTTGCTCTCGCCGGAATGGCGCAGGCGAAACTCGTAGGGCAGTTCCTTCAAGCGCAGCGGCTTCGGCGAGGATGCCAACAGGTCGACCAGGATCTTGAAGCCCACCGCCGACATGGTCCTGACCGCGCGATCGAACGCGTCGCGCCGGATCATGAAGAAGCCGCTCATCGGATCGGCGATCTGGGTCTTCAGCACCAGCCGGCCGAGCCGGGTCGCGAAGCCGCTGATGTTGGCGCGCCGCTTGTTCCAATCGCCGAGACCGCCGCCATCGATATAGCGCGAGCCCACGACCAGATCGAACGGCTCGTCCTTGAGGCAGGCGACCATCGCCGACAGCAGCCGCTCGTCATGCTGCAGATCGGCGTCCATCACCGCCACATAGGGTGACTGGCTGGCCTGGATGCCTTCGATGCAGGCCGACGACAGCCCTCGTCGGCCAATGCGGTGCAGGCAGCGCAGCCGGCCGTCGGTCAAGGACAGGCGGCGGATCTCGTCACGGGTGCCGTCGATCGAATCATCGTCGACGAAGATCGCCTCCCAGGAGATGCCGGCCAGCACACGGTCGATGCGACCGACCAGCTCCGCGATATTGCCGCGCTCGTTCATGGTCGGAATGACGACGGTCAGTTCCGGGCCGGGCGGCAAGCGGCGGCCCGCCTCGATACCACTACCCATCGCCACGGAAGATCCAACGTCCAACGCCATTACCGCTCCCAAGTCCGCCAATCGGCGACACCCGCCATGTGCCTCGATAATAAGCCGAACTCGGCCGCGTTCGCCACCATGGCGCTCGCAGCCCTGGCGTCGCCGGGCATGGTGAAGGGCGAAAGCCCTCAAATCCTTAAGACTGGGACGGGCGGAACGAACCGGTAGCGCGCGGCGCACGCTCCCGGTTCTCGATGACTATCCTCCGAAATAGCGCGGATGGTCGAGATCGGCGATCAACCCCGGCTGCGTCGGCTGCCAGCCCAGTTGCTCCCGGGTCCAGGCAGCCGAGGCCGGGCAGTCGATCGCGGCGAAATGGGTGAACCAGCCGAAGTGGGCGGGCGCCTCCTCCAGGGTCTTGGCCACCACCGGCAGGTTCAGCCGGCGGCCGATCACGCCCGCGATGTCCTTGAACGCCACGCCCTCGTCGGCGATGCCGTGATAGCGGCCGCCGGCGATGCCCTTCTCCAGCGCGAGCCGGTAGAGCCGGCCCGCATCGAGCCGATGCACCGCGGGCCAGCGGTTGAGCCCTTCGCCGACATAGGGCGAGACGCCTTTCTCCCGGGCCATGCCGATCAGGATCGGCACGAAGCCGTGATCGCCGTCGCCATGGACCGACGGCGGCAGGCGCACGACCGAGACGCGCGGGCCCCCCGAGGCCATCGCCATCGCCGTCTGTTCCGACACGCGCGGAATGATGTTGGCGCCGGAGGGCGGCACCATGTCTTCGGTCGAGACGCGACCGGGCGCGAGGAGCGCCGTCCCGGATGTCACGATCAGCGGACGATCGGAGCCCGCCAGCGCCGATCCCAGCGCCTCGATCGCCAGCCGATCGATCGCGCAATTCTCCGCGAACTTCGAGAAATCATGGATGAAGGCGGTATGGATGACGCCATCCGCGGCAGCAGCGCCGCGCTTCAGGCTATCCAGATCCTCGAGCGTGCCGAGATGCACCTCGGCACCCGCGGCGACAAGCGACTTGGCGCTCGCATCCGAGCGGGCAAGCCCGACCACCTGATGGCCTGCGCTCAGCAGTTCCTGGACGACGGCGGAACCGACAAATCCCGTAGCACCCGTGACGAAGACACGCATCGCAACTTTCCTTGCCTGATTTCAGGACCGGGCCGCAGTCGTGGCCCGTCCTTGAGCAAGCTAGGCGGTTGAGATCATACGATCCATGCTGTAGCGTCCGTATTATCTTCGCAATCGTCCGGAATACCCATGGATCCGCTGTCAGACGTGCTGTCGCTGCTGAGACCACGCAGCTATCGCTTCGGTGGCTTCGACGCCGGCGGCGACTGGTCGATCCAGTTTCACGCCTATGAAGGCATCAAGTGTTACGCCGTGGTTTCCGGTGAATGCTGGCTGGTGGTAGAGGGTGTTCCCGAACCAGCGCGCCTGAAGACCGGAGACTGTTTCCTGCTGCCGCGCGGCTGGCCGTTCCGGCTCGCGACCGACCTGGCGCTGACGCCGCTCGACGCCCTCGCGATTTTCCCGAGCGCGCGCAATGGCGGCATTGGCCAACTCAATGGCGGTGGAAATTTCACCAGCGTCGGCGGCCATTTCACCCTGGGCGGCAAGCATGCCGGCATCCTGTTGGGCGTGCTGCCGCCGATCGTGCATCTGCGGTCGGAGGCGGACAAGGCGGCGCTGCGCTGGTCGATGGAGCGGATGCGGCAGGAGCTGCGCGAGCCGCAGCCGGGCGGCTTCCTGGTCGCTCAGCATCTGGCCGACATGATGCTGGTTCAGGCACTGCGCCAGCATCTGACCGAAGGGCCCAAGGGCGGCGTCGGCTGGCTGTTCGCGCTCTCGGACAAGCAGATGGGCGCCGCCATCACCGCGATGCATGCCGAACCGGCGCGGCGTTGGACCCTGGAGATGCTGGCGGCATGCGCCGGCATGTCGCGCTCGACCTTTGCCTTGAAATTCAGGGAAACGGTCGGCAAATCGCCGATGGACTATCTGACGCGCTGGCGGATGCTGGTGGCCGGCGACCGGCTGACCCATTCCAGCGATCCGGTCGGCGTCATCGCGCTGTCGCTCGGCTATGAATCCGAGAGCGCCTTCAGTACGGCGTTCAAGCGGGCCATGGGGTGCTCGCCCCGGCAATATGGCCGCGACCGAAATCAGCCATTCTCCGCCGAGCGCGAGGAGCAGGATCGGGGACGTTTGGCGGCCGCCGGCGATTAACGCCGCTGCCCACGCCGGCGCCGGGAACCAACCGGCCGGCCAGGGGTATGCATGACGGACCCTTGTCCGTCGCGGCGTCATTCGGCGAAGGAACTCGGCAATGCAGGAGATCGTTGCCGCCGATATCGGCGGCACCCACGTGCGTTTCGCCATTGCGGAGGTCGCCGATGGGAAGGTCGTCAAACTGGGCAACGCGGTCACGCTGGAAACCGCGGACTATGCCAGCCTGCAGCGGGCCTGGGCGGCCTTTGCCGACCAGGCCGATCGGCCATTGCCCGACGCCGTCGCCATCTCGTTCGCCGGACCGGTCCATGGCGAGGAACTGAAGCTCACCAATAATCCCTGGGTAATCCGACCGGCGCAGATCCCGGAGACCATCGGCGTCAAACACTGGATGCTGATCAACGACTTCAGCGCCATCGGCCACGCGACGGTCCATCTGGGCGCCGACAATCTCACCCACCTGTGCGGGCCCGACGTGCCGTTGCCGACGGACGGCGTCATCAGCGTGATCGGCCCCGGGACCGGCCTCGGCGTCGCCCATGTGTTCCGGCACGATGGTCGCTACCAGGTCAACGAGACCGAGGGTGGCCATACCGACTTCGCGCCGCTCGACGCGCTCGAAGACCGCATCGTCGCCCAGTTGCGCAAACGCTACCGCCGGGTCTCGACCGAACGCGTCGTCTCGGGCCCCGGCCTCAACAACATCTACGAGGTCCTGTGCGGTCTCGAAGGCGGCGCGCATCGTTCGTACGAGGATGCCGAGCTCTGGACGGCCGCCCTCGGCGGCACCGATGCGCTTGCCGCCGCGGCGCTGGACCGTTTCTGCCAGAGCCTGGGCAGCGTCGCCGGCGATATCACCTTGGCGCAAGGCGGCAGCGGCGTCGTGATCGCCGGCGGCATCGGCCTGCGCCTGATCAATGTCCTGGGGAGATCGGGCTTCCCTCAGCGCTTCATCGCCAAAGGGCGCTTCGAGCGCTTCATGGCGAAGATCCCGGTCAAGATGATGACCCATCCCCAGCCGGGCCTGCTAGGTGCCGCGGCGGCCTTCGCGATGGAGCACCGCGATTTGACGACGTGAACGGGCGGCTGGTGCCGGATGCAGGATTTGAACCCGCGACCTTCGGTTTACAAAACCGCTGCACTACCCCTGTGCTAATCCGGCCCGCCAGTCGGTGCTGCGGCTGATTTAGACGCTTCCACTAGACCCCGCAAGCTGTCGTTTCACATGCGGGGCCGGCGCGAAGCGCCGCGGTTCACTGCCGGATCAGCGGCAGGTGCGCGTCATTGTGCGCCGCGCCGACGAAGGCATCGAGCGGCAGATCGACCGCGCGGCCGATGCGGAAGAAATCGTCGGTGCGATGCTCCTCCTCAACGCCCGGCAGGCGCCAGACGCCCAGATCATGCAGCGCCACCACCGGGTCGCTGTCGGATTGGAGCTGCACCCAATAGTGCCCGCTCTCGTATTGCATCTCCGTCATTGCCATCACTCCCATGCCAAAAAGGCCGCCGGCGGCGCCGTCAGGGGGAAATGCGGAGCGCCGGCGGCAGTCACTGCTAGCCCCGGAAGGAATCGCGGGGCACTCAGCATCGCGCACTGAGCGATCTTCAACAGATCGGACCGGCATTGGTTCGCCGGCTTATGGGGTCTGCGGCGCCTGGACCGTCGCGAGGTTTGGAAACAGCCCTGCCCCATGGGCGTGCAGCATGACCGCCATCAGGTCCCAGGGCGCGATCTTCGGCAGCGCCTGGGCCTCGGCCGCGGTGAACAGGCCTTTGCCGGCCCCTTCGGTCTGGACCATGGCTGCCAGATCGGTCTCGGTGAAGGGCACGACGAAGAAATGCATGCGCCACAGCCGGTCGACCGGCCGGGTATTCAATGCCAGACCTGCGAGGGGCGTCACCTGGGTCGCCCGAAACCCCAACTCCTCCTCCAGCTCGCGCACGATCGCCACCGCCGGTGCCTCGCCCGGCTCGAGGCCGCCGCCGAACAGCGCCCAGTGGTCGGGCATATGGATCGTGGGCTTGTCGTCGCGCAACTGCAGCAGGTAGCGGCCATCAGGACCGACCAGGACGGCGGCCGCCACCTCGCGGTCGGGCGTGCGGGCCAGCGGAAGATCGAGCGGTGCCGTCTGTGCCATGAAAACCATCCGAAATCGCTAGAGCAACCATTCCCCGGGCAGGGTCTCATGGAGCGCCTGGGTGATGATGGCGGCCAGATGCTCGCCTGTGGGCCCAAGATCCGCGCTGGCGCGATGCAATACCAGCCCCAGCGACGCCAGTTCCGGCAAACCATAGGTGCCGGGATCGAGACTTCGTACCGACGGCGGCAGTCCGACCGGCGTGCGCAGCGCAATGCCGAGACCGGCCGATGTCGCCGCCCACAGACCGCCGAGGCTGGGGCTGACGAAGGCGACCCGCCAGGACAAGCCCTGGCGATCGAGCTGGTCGCAGGCGATCGTGCGCAACAGGCACGGCGCTTCCAGCGACACCAGCGGCAAGGGCTCGCCGCTGTCGGCGCGCCAGGACGGTTCGCCCTCGGCCGCGCCCAGCCAGCAGAGCGGCAACGTCGCGATCCGCTCCGCCACCGCCGGGCGGTCGCCGCCATCCCATGCCAGTGCCAGGTCGAGGCGACCGGTCGCGATCTTGTCGATCAGCTCGCCATTGCGGGCGATCCGTCCCTCGATCCGCACCTTCGGATGGGCGCGGGCGAAACGGCCAAGAACCCGCGGCAGCATGGTTTCGCCGAAATCCTCCTGCAGACCCAAGCGGATCCAGCCTTCGAGCTCCACGCCGCGCGTGGCGCTCACCGCCTCGTCGTTGAGCTCGAGCAGGCGGCGGGCGTAGGACAGCAGCGTTTCGCCGCCGTCCGTCAAACTCAGCCCGCGACCGGACTTGCGGACGAGGGCGACGCCGGCCTGCTCCTCCAGCTTCTTCAGTTGCGCGCTGACGGCCGATGTCGAGCGCCCCAACCGGTCGGCCGCGCGCGCAAACGAGCCCGCGTCCATCCCGGCGGCAAAGCTGCGCAGCGCGTCCATATCGAGATTGGTGAAGCGCATCATTCAATCCTGCTTTTCAGGACAAAATATCCTGAATAATCCGATTTTCGGGATAATTCTGTCGATCCATAGTCCGGGTGTCAATCCTGGAGAAAGCCCATGCCGTTCACCCACATCTCCCTGCTGGCGGGCAAGCCGCCGGAATATCTCGCCGCCATTGCCGACAGTTTGGATCGTGCCCTGGTCGAGTGTTTCGACGTCCCCGCCAAGGATCGCTTTGCCGCCTTTCATCAGCACCAGCCCGGCGAACTGGTCTTCGATCGCGACTACCGCGGCGGCCCGCGTTCGGACGACTATGTCTTCTTCCACATCACCACCGGAAAGGCGCGGTCGGACCAGGCCAAGCGGCGCTTCTATCAGCGGCTGGCCGAATGCCTGGCCGAGGCGCCCGGCATCCGTCCTGAGGATGTCATGGTGGCGATCGTCAATTCGACGTTCGAAGACTGGTCGTTCGCATCGGGCATCTCGGCAGCGGCGACACCGCCGGAGGCGATGCGATGAGCAATCCGTTCCAGATGGGCGAGGCCTGTCCCGACACCATGACCATTCGCCGCGCCGGCTCCGGGATCGTGCGTGCACCGGACGGCGTCGCGACGGGATCGTTCCTCGTGCAGATGCTGCTGTCGAGCCGGACGGACGGCGAAATGACCGCGATGCGGACCTTCATCGACCCAGGTGTCATCACCCACTGGCATAGCCATCCACGGGGGCAGCTTCTGTTCGTCCTTGATGGCGTCGGGCTGGTCCAGCGCGACGGCGATGCCGTGGTGGAGGTCCGCACGGGCGATGCCGTCTGGTTCGCGCCGGGCGAACGGCATTGGCATGGCGCCGCGCCGGACAGCCCGTTCGGCTATATCAGCGTCCAGGGCGTCGAGAACGGCTCAGCCGTCAGTTGGATGGAGCCCGTCGAGCGGCTTTGAGGATGACAACGGCGGCATTCGCCTCCGCCCCAAAGACAAAAGCCGCAGAACCCAAAGGTTTCTGCGGCTTTTCATGTCCGTTCGATGGTGGGCGTTGTAGGGCTCGAACCTACGACCCGCTGATTAAGAGTCAGCTGCTCTACCAACTGAGCTAAACGCCCCCCGAACCGAGGCCGGGGATGTAGCAAACGTGGGGCGGGCTGTCGAGAAGATTGCGACGCATAGGCGCCATCTCCATGTGGAGGAGCGAAAGCCGTTGCCTGGGCCCTGACGGAACTTTTCCCCCGGTCCCGGCGGTTACCGCATCGAAGAGCAGAGCCGGCGTGGGGCCGGCCGGGAGTCGAAACCATGCGTATAAGCGCCTTTATCCTGTCCCTGATCGTCGCGGGTCTGCCGTTGGCGGCCGCCCATGCCGACGAGGATACCCCCGCGGTCGAGCAGGCGAAGCAAGACGGCCGCGCCGTCGGCCAGGGCACGCGCGACACCGCCGTCGCGGTCGGCGACGGCGTCGAGACCACGGCGACCAAGGTCGGCCACGGCATCCGCGACGCCGCGGTCCAGGTCGGCCACGGGGTCGCGAATGCGGCCCATGCGGTCGGCGCTGGGTTCGAGTCGGGTTGGAATTCCTTGACCGGCAAGGACGACAGGCCGCACTAAGGGGGCATGCCCGCCCCTTGCCGTCTTTGCGACCATGATTGCGTCTTCGCGTTCGAGCGGACGCTGCTGCACCGGCTGACCGTCCGCTATTTCACCTGCCCGGCCTGCGGCGCATTGCAGACCGAGGAGCCGACTTGGCTCGGCGAGGCCTACGGCAACGCCATCGCGGCGCTCGATACCGGCATCGTCACGCGCAATCTGGTCAACCAGGCCGTCGTCTTCCTGCTGATGCGCATCCTCAAGCCCGCCGGACGGCTGATCGATTTCGGCGGCGGCACCGGCATGTTGTGCCGGTTGCTGCGCGACATCGGCTTCGACGCCTATCTGATGGATCGCTATGCCGACCCGGTGTTCGCCCGCGGCTTCGACCTGGCGCCGGAGGCTGCCCGTACGGCGCCGATCGCGATCCTCAGCTGCTTCGAAGTGTTCGAGCATCTGACGGCGCCGGGCGCCGAGATCGACGCGCTATTCGCCCTCAAGCCGGCCCTGCTGATCGCTTCGACCAAGCTCTGCGACGGTCAGGGCGCCGATTGGCCCTATCTGGTGCCGGAGACCGGACAGCACGTGTTCTTCTACGCGCGCCGCACGATGGAAGCGATCGCGGCGAAGCAGGGCTACCGCTATATCAATCGCGGCGACTATCACCTGTTCGCGCGCGAGACGGTCTCGCCGCTGCAGCGGGCGTTGATCCGCCTGTCCCTGTCACGGCCTGGCCTGCTGATGGCCCGCGTGATCGTTACGACCAGGCTCGACACGCGGTTCGCCGAGCGCGATCAGGATCAGTTGAACCGCTCCTAACGCCCGCGCAAAGCCGCCATCAGCCGCTCGCCCTCGGCCTTGACCGCCTGATAGCGGGCCGGGCGGGGGCCCAAGGTCTGGTTGCTTTCCCAATAGGCGACGCGGTCCGGATCGCGCAGCAGGCCGGTTCGCTGGGCGCACAAGGCATAGCGTGCCGGCAGGGCGGCCAGCATGGCGTCCGGGTCCCCCCCGCTCAGGCCCGCCAGCACCCGGGCGTCGCGCACGCGCAGCGAGCGCGTATCCTCGAACAGCTGCGCCCAGAACGCCACATCGAACACGCCATGGGATCGGCCGCGCCCCTCCGGCGCGCTGACCCGGACGTCGATGGCACGGCGCAGGCCCAGCAGAATGCCGATCTCGTCCCACCAGGTATCGACGAACCAGTAGGGGAACCAGGGCGGCGCGAAATAATTGAGGCCGGCATAGATGCGCCGCGTGATCAGCGGAAACGACGCATGGTCGTCGTGCAATTCGTCTTCAGGATAGAGGATGCCGATGCCGCCCGGCAACGTGGCGGCGGCGGCGCGGAACCGCGCCGGCCAGCCGACGGTGTCCATCACGTAATCGTCGGCGATGAACCACAGGATGTCGCCCCGGGCCGCGGCAGCGAGGATGTTGAGCTTGGCACCCAGGGTCGCCGGACGCGGCCCGATCATCGCCCGAACGCGGGTGTCGCTGAACGGCGAGCGATGGAACGCCTCGTCGTCGTCGTCGATCGCGACCAGGATCTCGATCGCCGGATCCCCGGCCGCGGCATCGCGCAGCGTGCGGATGCAGCGCGCCAGCTCCAGCGGCCGCCCGCGCGCCGGGATCAGCACCGAAATCAGCACGCTCGCGTCGCTCATCCCCGCTCCAACACGCCCCGCGCATCCCTGATCGCAGCCGCGATGCCGTCGATCACGGCGCGCACCCTTGCCAGCTTAGCGAGGTCGCGTCGGACCAGCAGCCAAATTTCGCGCGACAATGGCGGCTCGTCGAGCGGGATCGTCACCAGGCCGGCGACACCGGCGATCAGATGCTGCGGCAGCAACGCCACGCCGGCACCGGCCAGCGCCGCCGCGCGTTGGGCGGCCGGCCCGTTGCTGCGGAACGCGATCGGAGCCCCTGCCACAGCGCGCCGCTCGACCGCCCGGGCCTCGGGCAGACCCGCGCCGCTCTCGTCATAGCCCACCAGGGTCAGGCGCTCGCCCGCCGCCGCCCGGATCGCCCAGGCCTCGGTTCCGACCCAGCCATAGTCGAGCCGGCCCAACTTGCGCGCCAGCAACTCGCCGTCGCGCGGTCGGGCAAGCCGCAGGGCCAGATCCGCCTCGCGCTGGCCCAGCTTCAGGTTCCGGCTGTCACCCAGCAATTCGATCTCGATGCCCGGATGCGCCGCGGCGAAGGTGCCCAACGGCCCGGCCAACAGCAGATCGGCGAGCGTCGGTGTCGCGGTCACGCGCACCCTGCCCTCGATCTCCGCTACCGTATCCAGCCGCCGCAGCAGCGCGCCGGCGGCGCGATCCATGGCGTCGACATCCTCCAGCAAGGCGGCGGCAGCAGCGGTCGGCAGATAGCCCTCGGGTCGGCGATCGAACAGTGCGCGGCCGAAGCGCGTCTCCAGCCGGGCCAACCGGCGGGCGACGGTCGCGTGATTGACGCCCAGGGCGCGCGCCACGGCCGACAGGCTGCCGAGCCGTGCCAGTTCGGCGAAATAACGCAGGTCGTCCCAATCGACCGGCTCTGTGCGTTTTCGATCAGCCATTGAGCGAAGATGCCGGATTTCCGCACAGGCTTCCAGGCACTAACTCTGGAGCACATCCACTGTCTTCGGAGCGATCATGACCAACCCCGCCCGCACCCTGCTCGACCTGGCCGGCGCGCCCGGCCACCCGAGCGCGCTCGACCGTTCCGTGCTGGTGCTTATCGACGCCCAGCGCGACTATCTCGACGGCGTGCTGCCGCTGGTCGGCATCGAGCCGGCGATCGAAGAAGCGGCGAAGCTGCTGGCGCTCGCCCGCCGCGCGGGCGTACCGGTCGTCCATATCGTTCATCACGGCAAGCCGGGCGGCGCCCTGTTCGACCCGACCGGTCCGGGCAGCCAGATCGTGCCGGCGGTGGCGCCGGTCGATGGCGAATTCATCGTTGCCAAAGGCCTGCCCAACAGTTTCGCCGGCACCGAACTCCATGAGCGCCTGCAGCAGATCGGCCGGCCGGAGCTGATCCTGGCCGGCTTCATGACCCATATGTGCGTAAGCGCCACCGCGCGCGCAGCCCTTGATCTGGGCTACCGCAACACGGTCGTCGCCAAGGCCGCGGCGACGCGCGACCTGCCGGACGGTGCCGGCGGCGTGGTGCCGGCGGCGGAGTTGCATCGGGCCAATCTCGCCGCCCTCGCCGACCGGTTCAGCATCGTCGTGCCGGACCATCGCGCTTGGCTGTAAGCCCTTGTCGCATTGCCGGAACGGACCGCCTCGGCTAGGCTCCCCCGCGTTCCGTTCCGCATTGATATCGGGTGCCCCATGTCGCAGATCGCCATTTTCGTCGAGTTCGAGACCCTGCCCGGCCAGCAGGCGCAATTCGAGGAGGTCATCCGCGAGCATGCCAAGCGCACCAAGGCCGATGAGCCCGGCTGCCTGCGGTTCGACGTGCTGCATGTGCTGGACGAGGCCGGCCAGCGCGTGCCGAACAAGATGATGGTGAGCGAGCTTTATGCCGATGCCGCCGCCGTCGCCGCCCACCGCGCGACCCCGCGCATGAAGACCGTCGGCGCCGCCATCGGTGCGCTCATCGCCGGCCGTCGGCTGATCCTGGCCGAGGTCGAGGCGTGAGACAGCTCGCCCTAGGGGCCGCCCTCGCGCTGTGCCTGGTGCTGCCGGCGCTTGCGGCCGACCCGGCCGCCCCGGCGACCAAGCGCTGGAAGCAGGCCGACGCCTGCATCGCCGACGCCAACAAGCAGGTGCCGGACCATAACGAGGCGGCCCTGCGCAAGCGCGACCAGCTGACCAACGACTGCATGGTGGCCCACAAGCTGCCGCCGCTGACCAATGCCGCCCCGGCGGAAACCACCCCGCCCGCGACGCCGCCCAAGTCCAATTGACGGAGCTTCGGCACCGCCTGGCGCTCGCCCTGGGCCTGCTCTGCCTGCTGGGGACGGCCCATGCCGCCGACGAGAAGGATCCGCACAAGCTGCCGGTCAAGGTCGTGGCCGATCAGCGGCTGACGGTCGAGGGATCCCAGGGCAGCGGCGTGCTGCCGCTCTATGTCGCCGGCGGCGATTGGACCAAGCCGTCGCCCGAGGTGACGCGCGCGGTGCTGGTGTTCCACGGCCTGCTGCGCGATGCCGACGTCTATCTGAAATCCGGCGAGGCGGCCCTCGCCGAGGCGGGCGACGCCGGGCGCGGCACCCTGCTGGTCGTGCCGCAGTTCCTGGCCGACATGGACCTGCCCGCCCACGACCTGGCCCCCGATACGCTGCGCTGGGGCCGCGATAGCTGGATGGGCGGCGAGCCCGCCCACGGACCGGCGCCGGTCAGCTCGTTCGAGGCGATCGACGCGATCCTGGCCCATCTGGCCGACCCGGCCCTGTTCCCCAACCTGAAGAATGTCGTGATCGCCGGTCATTCCGGCGGCGGCCAGGTGGTCGAGCGTTATGCCGTGGTCGGCAAAGGCGAGGCTGCCCTCGCGGCCAAGGGCATTCATGTCCGCTACGTCGTCGCCAACCCGTCGTCCTACGTCTATTTCAGCGCCGACCGGCCGCTGCCCGACGGCGGCACCGGTCCGTTCGCGGGCGCCGTCGCCTGCGCGGGTTTCAACCATTGGAAATATGGCTTCGAGGGCGTGCCGCCCTATGTGGCGGGCGCGTCGGTCGCGGCGCTGGAAAGCCGCTTCGTCACGCGCGACGTGATCTACCTGCTGGGCACGGCCGATACCAACCCGAACCATCCGGCGCTCGACAAGAGCTGCGAGGGCGAGGCCGAAGGCCCCTATCGCCTGGCGCGCGGCCACAGCTTCTTCGCCTATCTGCAGGCACGTCATCCGGGCCTCACCCAACGGCTGTGGGAAGTGCCGGGTGTCGGCCACGACGGGGCCAAGATGCTGGGCTCTGCCTGCGGGTTGGCGGCCTTGTTCGACAAGCCCGGCTGCTCCAGCGCGCGATGACATGAGGCAGCTTGGCCTCATGTCTGAATCGCCCGCCCACCCTAATACTAACTGACGAGCGCGATGACCACGCCATAGACGACGAAGCGCAGCGTCATGTAGCCGCCGTCGATCAGCGCCAGCACCAGGCTGCGCCGCGCGAACAGATAGCTGATCCAGAACGAGCTCGCGACCAGGCCCAGCCCGATCGCGGCACCGGCCTCGACCGCGCGCAGCAGCCCGGGATTCGGCCCCATGAAGATCGCGAACAGGCCGGCCGCGACCAGGTTGAGCAGGAACGAGCCGCCGAAGATGATCGCCAGCTTGCCGCGCTTCATGTCTTCGTCGCTCAGGCCCGCCTCGATCTGCCAGCGCTTGCCGAACAGCGGGCCATACCAGAGGCCGCCGACCAGGAAGGACGACAGCGCCGCGAGGAAGACGCCGAGCCAGGAAATGCTGAGATGCATGATGCCCCCTTGGCCGACCCGTTCCGGGCGACCGTCGCCATCATGCTCCGCCCCGCCGTGCCGCGGTAGCAGCTTCAGCGGGATCGGATCGCCAGAACCTCGTCATAAACGCGCAGCATGCCGGCCTGGACGCGGGCATCGGCGAATTCGGCGAGCGCTTTGGCCCGCGCCGCTTCACCCATGCGCCGGCGCAAGGCCGGGTCGCCCGCCAGCTGCTTCAAGCGGTCGGCGACCGCGGCATCGTCATCGACCGGCACCAGAAAGCCGGTGACGCCATCGACCAGCGCCTCGCGGCAGCCCGGCATGTCGGTCGTGACCACCGGCCGGGCGCAGGACGCGGCTTCGAGCAGGGTCTTGGGCACGCCCTCGCCATAGCGCGACGGATATACCGCCATATGGCTTGCCTGCCAGAACGAGGCGACGTCGGCGATATGGCCGACCCATTCGACCAGCCCCTCGGCGACCCAACTCCGGACCTCTTCCTCGGTATGGCTGTCGGCGCTGCCCTTGTCGGTGCCCCCGGCCAGGAGGAAGCGGATCGGCACGCCCTCGGCCTTCAGCCGACGCATGGCCGCGACCGCGACCGCCGGCCCCTTGTCACGTACAAGCCGGCAGGCCATGGCCACGATCGGTACGCCGTCCGGTTCCGGGACGGGTGCGAACCGGTCGGTATCGACGCCGCAGCTGCAGATGAGGGCGACCTGGTCGGGCCGAATGGCGCCACCGGCCGCCAGGCGCTTGCCGTCGTCCGGGTTTTCCAGCGTGACCAGGGCCCCCTTCCCCCGCATGCCGAGCGCCAGCGCCAGCAGCACCGGCCGGCGCAGCATTCGCGCCTTCAGACGCTGCGAGGTGAAGACATAGCCGAGGCCGGCGACGGTCGAGACGCGGGCTCGGACGCCGGCCAGCCGCGCCATCAGCCCGCCGTACATGATGGGTTTGAGCGCGATCGAATGGACGAGCGCCGGCCGTTCGCGCCGGAACAGGCGCCACATCATCCACAGCGATTTGAGTTCGTTCGCAAGCTTGCCGCCGCCGCGCCGCCAGGGCAGCGCCACCACGGTGAAGCCCAGATTGGCCAGGATCTCGCCATGGGCCTGCACCCGCGCGCAGACGATGACCCGATAGCCGGCCGCCAGCGCCGCCTGGCCGATCGCCAGTCGATGCAGCCAGAAGTACCAGTCCTCGGTGACCACGTAGATGAGCGTCTTCTGGCGTTCGGGAATCATCATCCAATCAGATCGTTAGTCCCCACTCACCGTCATGCCCGGGCTTGACCCGGGCATCCACGCGGTGCCGCTCGGCGACTCCATTGGAGCAGCAGGCGCATTGCCGAACCACGTGGATGGCCGGGTCAAGCCCGGCCATGACGGAAAGAGGGGCGGTGCAGGAAGAATGCGAAAAGGCGCGGGAGTATCATCGAACCGCCGGGCGAGAGCAAGTCGCGCACCAGCCCTGCCGCCTTGCGTTCGCGGGCTGTACCGGGCGCCGGCTTTTGCTATGGTCGCGGCCTTATCGCGTCGGCTATTCGGACATGCTCGGGTGAAGCGGATCAATCGGACCCTACTGGCGCTGCTGCACGACGCCATCATGACGGCGCTGTCGGTCGTGCTGTCGCTGCTGCTGCGTTTGGGCGACGACATCGACAAGCTCGACCCGGTGATGGTCGTACAGGACGTGGCGCTGTTCACCGTGATCGTGCTCGTGTTCCTGCGCCTCACCGGCCTCTACCGCGGCATCTGGCGCTATGCGTCGTTGAACGACCTGTTCGCGATCGGCCGCGCCGTCAGCGTCTCGATCCTGGTCTATACGCTCGTCCTGTTCGTAACGACCCGGCTGCAGGGCCAGCCGCGCTCGACCCTCGCCATCAACTGGTTCGTGCTGATCGGCCTGCTATCGGGCCCGCGCATTCTCTATCGCCTGTTCAAGGACGGCAGGCTCGACCGGATCTTCGAGCGCGACGCGCACCAGCGCATCCCGGTGCTGCTGGTCGGCGCCGGCGACGGCGCCGAGCTGTTCGTCAACGAGATGCACCGCGACCGGCGCTCGCACTACGATCCGATCGGCATCATCGGTTTGAACGACAGCCGCGTCGGCCGCTCGATCCACCGCGTGCCGGTGCTGGGCACCATCGATAGGCTGACCGAGGCGGTCGAGAAACTGACCCTGGTCGACCGGCGGCCGCAGCGCCTCATTCTGACCAACGACCTGATCGACGGCGCGGTGATCAGCCGGATCGTCGAGCAGGCCTCGGCGCTGGGCATCGCGATCGCGCGCATGCCGCGCGTGACCGAGCTCAAGTCCGGCGTCGGCGACGGCCTCGAAATCCGCCCGATCGCGATCGAGGATCTGCTGGGCCGGCCGCAACGCGTGCTCGACCGCGACGCCATGGCGCGGCTGATCCGCGGCCGGCGCGTGCTGGTGACCGGTGCCGGCGGCACGATCGGTTCGGAACTGGTGCGCCAGATCGCGGCGCTGGATCCGACGCATCTGACCCTGGTCGACAGTGCGGAATACCAGCTCTATCTGATCGACCTGGACCTGGCCGAGCATTTCGCCGCCCTGCCCCGCACCGCGTGCCTGGGCGACGTGCGCGACCGGCGCCGGCTCGACGAGATCATGGCCGAGGCGCGGCCGGAGCTGGTATTCCATGCCGCCGCCTATAAGCACGTGCCGATGGTCGAGGCGAACCCGACCGAGGGGGTTTTGACCAACGTCATCGGCACGCGCAACCTGGCCGAGGCCTGCCGCGCCGCCGGGGTCGCCGCCATGGTGATGATCTCGACCGACAAGGCCGTGCACCCGACCAACGTGATGGGGGCGACCAAGCGCCTGGCCGAATGCATTTGCCAGGCGCTCGACCTGGCCGGCCGCGCCCATGGGCAGGGACCCCAGGACCGTTTCGCCACCCGCTTCGTCACCGTGCGCTTCGGCAATGTGCTGGGTTCGACCGGCTCGGTCGTGCCGTTGTTCCGGCGCCAGCTCCAGGCCGGCGGGCCGCTGACCGTCACCCACAAGGACGTCACCCGCTTTTTCATGACTGTGCGCGAGGCGGTCGAGCTGGTGCTGCAGGCTTCCACCGTCGCCATGTCGGACCATCCGCCCGAAGGCCTGGAACGCGGCGGCATCTTCGTGCTGGAGATGGGGGATTCGGTCAAGATCGCCGACCTCGCCCGCCAGATGATCCGCCTCGCGGGCCTGGTGCCGGACAAGGACATCAAGATCGAATATGTGGGATTGCGCCCGGGCGAGAAGCTCTACGAAGAGCTGTTCCACGAGGCCGAGCCGCCGGTCGCGACCGGCGCCGACGGCATCCTGCTGGCGGCCCCGCGCACGGCCGACTATGCCGTGCTCGCCCGCGCCATCGACGAAATGGAAGAAGCCGCCCGCGCCCGCGACGGCGCCAAGGTACTGACGATCCTCGGCCACCTGGTGCCGGAACTGCAGCGCGAGCCTGGACAGCAGGCGTTGCCGGCAGCCGACGCCGCGCGGTGATGGACGGCCGTGACAAGGTCCGGTCGCTGCGCCGGGAAGGCAACCTGCGCGAGGCCCGCATCTTCTGCGAGCTGCTGATCGAGATCGGCCAGGACGCGTTCGACATGCTGGCCGAGATCGAGCAGGACGAGGGCCGACTGGACCAGGCGCTCGCGACCTGGGACCGTGCGATCGCACTCGGCGCGAGGGTCCCCGCGACCTTGACCGCCAAGGCCAACCTGTTGCTCGACCTCGGCCGGTTCGACGAAGCGGGCGCCGCGTTCGATCGCGCACTGGCCGTGGCACCCGACCATGGTCCGGCCCTCTATGGCCGCGCATCGATCGGCAGCCTGCGCGGTGAGGAGCCCGACATCGCCGGGTGGCAGGCGCTGCTGGGCCGGGCCCAGAACGACCAGGATCGGATCCATCTGCATTTCATGCTGGGCCGGGCCCATCTGGACGGCGACGATCCGGAGCACGCGTTTCAGCATTTCGCCGCCGGCAACGCGTTGCGGCGCGCGGCTTATGCCTATAGCGTCGACAACGATGAACAGCTCCTGACCCAGATCGCCCAGGCCTTCCCAGCCGATGTGATCGCCGAGCGCGGCGGCGCCGGCGATCCGAGCCCGCAGCCGATCTTTATCGTCGGCATGCCGCGGTCGGGCACGAGCCTGCTGGAACAGATCCTGGCCGCCCATCCGGCGATCCATGGCGCCGGCGAGCTGTTGCAGATCAAGCAGATGGTCGTGCGCGAATTCGCCAACCAGGGGCCGTTTCCGGCCAGCATGGCCAACCGTACCCCGGTGCAGCTGCAGGCGCTTGGGCACTCCTATGTCGAGGCGACCTCGGCGCTGGCACCCGGTGCCGCGCGCATCGTCGACAAGCTGCCGCTGAATTTCTATTTCGCCGGGCTCATCCATCTGATGCTGCCCAATGCGCGCATCATCCATATCCGGCGCGACCCGCTCGACACCTGCCTGTCGTGCCACACGACTTTGTTCCGCGAACCGGTGCGTTTCGCCCATGACCAGGCGGAACTCGGCCGCTTCCACCGGGCCTATCGGACGCTCACGGATCATTGGCGCCGGGTGTTGCCGCCGGCGCGCTTCACCGAGGTCGACTATGCCGACCTGGTGGCACATCCGGAGACGGAGACCCGCCGGCTGCTGGATTTCTGCGGCCTCGACTGGGATGCGGCCTGTCTCGACGCCCACAAGGTGGACCGGCCGATCCGCACCGCCAGCCGGTTCCAGGCGCGCCAGCCGGTCTATGGCACCAGCGTCGGCCGCGCCAAGCGCTATCGTGCCTATCTGGGCCCGCTGATCGCGGCGCTCACAATATAATTTGGAGGGCGCTTAAGATGTGAGGCCTGCCCGACCTCACATCATCCCGCTCTATTCCGATTTGACGAAGGCGATCTCGGCAGTGGCGAGCGTGATGCCGAGCTTGCTGATGGTCGAATGATCGATGGCGACCGTGTCGGACTCGCGCCAGCGCCAATCATCGACCGAGACTTCGATCTCCGAACCGCCCACCGGCAGCTTCTGCTGGAATTGCAGGTGCCAGGCATTGCCGCGCTCCTCGCCGACCGCGGTGCCGATCACGTCGGCGGCGGTACCGGTCCAATGGCCGGGCGTGGTCTGGACGAATTTCCAGGTGCGGTCGGTCGGTGCGTCCGTGCTGCCCTGCAGATAGGTGATGTGCTCCACCACCGTCACGGTCTGGCTGGCGGCATCCCAGCTGCCGACTTCATGGGCGTGGAATTGGCTTTTGACCGTGCCGAACCGGTCCGTGACCAGCCCATAGCCATCGACCGTGCCGGCCATCCAGTACCGCGGCCCCATCGCCGGCTCGCCGCCTGCGAATTGCGCGATATCGGTCGAGCTGCAGCCGCCGAGCGCCAGGAGGAGCACCATGCCGGGGAACAAGTTCTTCGCGCGCATCGCCGGGCCTTTCCCTGTTATCCGGATACCATAGCTCAAGATTGTTCGGTCATTCCCGCGAAAGCGGGAATCCAGAGCAAGCGACGGATTTCTGCAACTCTGGATTCCCGCTTTCGCGGGAATGACGGTTAAGAAGGCGTCTACGCCGCTTTCTTCCACGCCGCCGCGAACAGCCCGGCGCCGATCAGCATGGTGCCGCCGGCGCGGTTGACCCGGCGCTGGATTTCCGGGCGCCGCACCGCCCGGCGCGCGGCCGAGGCGAGCAGCGCGTAGCCGGCGGCGTTGACCGTCGCCAGGACCAGGAAGGTCGCCTCGAGCAGCATCATCTGCGGCACGATCGGGGCCGCGGCGATGAAGAACTGCGGCACGAAGGCGACGAAGAACATGATGCTCTTCGGGTTGAGCGCCGTCACCGCGTAGGCATGCGCAAACATGCGCCAGCCCCGGGTCTCGGCCGCGGCCTGTTCGGCCAAGTCGCCGACCGGTGCCCGCCACAGCTTGACGCCCAGATAGATCAGATAGGCCGCACCGACCCAGCGCAGCCCGGTGAACAAGCTGGACGAGGCGGCCAGCAAGGCGCCCAGGCCCAGCATGGAGGCGGTCATTGCGGTGAAATCGCCGAGCGCCACGCCGGCCGTGGTGGCGAGGCCCGAGCGCCGGCCGTGACCCAGCGCATAGGACACGACCAGCAACACGGTCGGGCCCGGAATGGCGACGATGATCGCCGCGGTGACGGCGAAGGCGAGCCAATGATCGAACGGCATGATCGGGTCCTGCAACGATGGGCGTTCATCCTTTTCGAACGAAAGCCGCTTGGCAAGCACCGTGCTTACCTGAAACTGCAATGGCTTGCGGCTAGGGTCCGGCCGCGACTGAACGAGGGTTTCCGATGCCGGCAAAGACGAGACGTGGATTTCTGAAACTGGCGGCCGGCGGCACGCTCGCCGCGAACCTGCTGCCGGCGGCGATCGCCCGGGCGCTGGCGGTGCCGGCGGCGCGGCGCACCGGCACGATCGCGGACGTCGAGCATATCGTCGTGTTCATGCAGGAGAACCGCTCGTTCGATCATTATTTCGGGCATCTGAAAGGCGTGCGCGGCTACAACGACCGCTTTCCGACGCCGCTGCCCAACGGATTGCCGGTCTGGTTCCAGCCGCGCCAGTTGCAGCCGGGCGAACCGGTGCTGCCGTTCCATCTCGACACGAGCAGCACCAGCGCCCAATGCCTGGGCGCGCTCGATCATGGCTGGGCCAAGACCCAGGCCGCGTTCGACGGGGGGCGCTACGGCCGCTGGCCGGCGAACAAGACCGACATGACCATGGGCTATCACCGCCGCGCCGATATCCCGTTCCACTATGCGCTGGCCGATGCCTTCACGGTCTGCGACCAGTATTTCTGCTCGCTGCCCGGTCCGACCCATCCGAACCGGATGTATCTGATGACCGGCATGATCGACCCGACCGGCGCCGGCGGCGGACCGTTGCTCGACAACAACGACATCGTCGATGCGCCGAAGCTGCCGCCCTTCACCTGGACCACATATCCGGAGCGGCTCGAGGCCGCCGGCATCTCCTGGCAGATCTACCAGCAGGGCCTGGATTTCACCGACGATTACGAGGGCAATTACGGCACCAACGTACTGGCGAATTTCCAGCAGTTCATCGATGCGCCCCAGGGCTCGTCGCTGCAGCGCCGCGGCATGTCGATCCGCACGCTGGATACGCTCGCAGAAGACGTGAAGGCCGACCGGCTGCCGCAGGTCTCCTGGATCCTGCCGCCCGCCGCCTTCTCCGAGCATCCGCATTGGACGCCCGCCTATGGCGCCAGCTACACCGCGCGCCTGCTGGATGCGCTCACCGGCAATCCCGAAGTCTGGAGCCGGACCGCGCTCCTGATCATGTATGACGAGAACGACGGATTCTTCGACCATGTCGTGCCGCCGCAGCCGCCGACGCCGGTGCTGCCGGGCAAGAGCACGGTTTCGACCGAGGGCGAGATCCATGAGGTGGTGAACGCGGCCCATCGGCCGCTCTATCAGCCCGACCATCTGCCCTATGGCCTCGGGCCGCGCGTGCCGATGACCGTGGTGTCGCCCTGGAGCAAGGGTGGCTTCGTCTGCAGCCAAGTATTCGACCATACCTCGGTCATCCGCTTCATCGAACAGCGCTTCGGCGTGATGGAGCCAAACATCTCGCCCTGGCGGCGCGCGATCTGCGGCGACCTGACCAGCGCCTTCGACTTCTCCCTGCCCGACCAGTCCCGGCCGACGCTGCCGGACACGAGCGGCTATCGCGCCATGACCGACGAGCAATGCCGCACACTGGCCAAACCGACCGTGCCGGCGCCGGACGACGCACCGCCCACGATCGAGCCTCAGGAGCCCGGCACGCGGCCGGCGCGCGCCCTGCCCTACGACCTGCGTGTGGAGAGCCGGACGAGCGTGATCGAACAGACCGTCACGCTGACGTTCGTCAACGACGGTACCCAGGGTGCCCATTTCTATGTCTATGCGCTGAACCGGCTCGACGGCCCGCGGCGCTACACGGTCGAGGCCGGCAAATCGATCGAGGATGCCTGGTCGGTCGCCGACACCGACCATGATTATGCGCTCGCCGTCTATGGCCCGAACGGCTTCTATCGCCGCTTCATGGGCACGGTCGGCAAGGATGCGGTGGGTCTCGATCTCAAGACCGGCATCGACAAAGCGACCGGGACGCTGCAGCTGACCCTGACCAACCTGCGTTTCCAGGTGGTTACCTGCCGGATCGTGGACCGGGCCTATGGCGCCAAGCCGCGCATCCGCCAGCTCGGCCCCGGCGCCACGATCCTCGACCGCCTCGACCTCGCCCCTAGCGGCCATTGGTACGATCTCGCCGTCACCCTAGACGGGGCGCCGGCCTGGAGCCGCGTGCTCGCCGGCCATGTCGAGACCGGCCGGGCCAGCATCAGCGACCCGGCGGCGACGGCGCCGGTGCTGATGATTGAATAAGCATCCCCCATACTACTCGCTGGTCGAGGACCGCGTTGCCTCATTCAAGAGATCGGAAAGTTTCGAGCGAAGTCGCTCGAGCGACGCCTCAATCAGATAAGCCGCCGAAAATCCGACAAGACTCATGACAACCGCCATGCGCTTGAACTGATCGATATCCTTCATTTCGAGATCGATGGTTTGACCCGCGACCACCACCCCGCCGATTTGAAGGAATAGAAACAAAACGAAGGCTACGACGATTCCCAACACGAATTCCGCCGAAAATCTACTCACGGAAAATCTTGTTTCAATATCGAAATAGCACCGCACTATACTCCTGGCCGTCGCACCAAGAGCTGTCGCCAATCCTGCCAGGCAGAAAAACACCATTGTTCTCGACGAAAAAAATGAAAGCGGATTCACAAACAAAAATAGCCAGCTCGTAACGGCTGAAATTGAAAATATGGATAGGAATATTTGATTCAATTCCATCTTCTGATTGAAGGGATTGTTCCTATGAATTTTACGCAAAGCTGACGCAATAATCTTCGGAGAAGATGCATCCCAAGTGGAAGAGATGCGCTCAATATCGTTTTGGCTGAAGGTTCCACGAGCATAGTGCGGCACCAAGACTTGCCAAGTCTGTTCAGCCGCACCACCGAACTGCGGCAGTGCCAAAGTGGGGTGCTTCATGGCCAACGCGGCAATCCCGATCGTCAAGGTCCCGTTTGCACCGCCGATCAAAAGCGCAACGTCCGAATATTTTAAGGCCGCAATTAATCGGCCTTGATTGCTTGAGCCCTTGATCTCGACCAGTTTCACCGAGAATTTCGCATGAGGCAGTATCGCCTCGACGTCATCTGGACCATTCGAACATCCGATGGATTCATAGTCCCGCATGACCAAAGTAATTTTGATCTTCGGATATTGACTATCCTTCATCGAATTTCCAATACCTTCGGCGACATAATATTCGGCCGAATTCTTAGCCAACGAACTGAAAACAAAATCCATGCCGATCGAGGAAAAATATCGCCCGAGCGACCGGCATCCCTCTTGGAGCTGCTGAGCTTTTTCCGGTTCGTACGCACGCGGCACCGATCCGACGATGTAGATTTTCATAGTCCGGTCCCCGATCGCGAAAATGGCTCGGACGCTCAGGATATTCGCGTACGGTCGAATTTACCGCCTTATTCCGCAATTAAAGGTAGATTCTCGTCGATCCGGTCGCAAATACCGCTCACACCACCAGTGCCTGCAGCGTCTCGACCCGGTCCGCCTCTTCGGCCGGCTTGTCCCAGCGGATGCGGTGCACGCGGGGGAAGCGCATGGCAAGGCCGGATTTGTGGCGGGTCGAGGCCTGGACGCTGTCGAACGCCAGTTCCATCACCAGTTTCTGCTCGACCTCGCGCACGGGCCCGAAGCGGTTGGTGGTGTGGTGGCGGATCCAGCGGTCGATCTCGACCAGTTCCTGGTCGGTGAAACCGGAATAGGCCTTGCCGACCGGCACCAGCTCCTCGCCGCGCCAGGCGCCGAACGTATAGTCGGAATAGAAGGACGAGCGCTTGCCGTGGCCGCGCTGGGCGTACATCAGCACGCAATCGAGCGTGAGTGCGCCGCGCTTCCATTTAAACCAGGGCCCCTTGGGCCGGCCGGCCAGATAGGGCGTGTCGCGCCGCTTCAGCATCAGCCCCTCGATGCCGCGCTCGCGCGCCTCGTCGCGCAAGGCCGAGAGCTCGCCCCAGCTGTCGAACGGAATGAGCGGCGACAGGTCGAGCCGCGGCCTGACCGTGCGCCGGAACCAGGCCTCCAACAGAGCGCGCCGCTCGACCTGGGCGAGGCCGCGGAGATCCGCCCCCTCGATCCAGAGCGCGTCATAGAGCCGGACATAGGCCGGATATTGGGCGATCAGCTTGGCGTCGGGCTTCTTGCGGTTCAAGCGCTGCTGCAGGTCGTTGAACGAACCGATCGCCTCGAAGCTGCCGACCAGCAACTCGCCGTCCAGCACCACGCCGTCGGGCAGCACGGCCGCCAGATCCGGGAAGGCGGCCGAGATCTCGTCGCCGGTGCGCGAATAGACCCTCGTCTCCCCGCCGCGCGCCGCGATCTGCACGCGGATGCCGTCCCATTTCCATTCGGCCAGATAGTCGCCGGGCGCCATCCGGTCGAGTTCGCCATCGTCGAGCGGTGTTGCCAGCATCAGCGGCATGAAGGTCGGCCGCTCGCCCGGGTCGGGCTTGGGCGTGCGGCCTTCGAGCCAACCGAACAGGGGCTCGTAGGGCGCGTCGAGCCCGTGCCAGACCTCCTCGACCATATCCGGATCGACGGGGCCAAGCGCGGCGACCGCGGTCTTGGCGAGCCGCGCCGAGACGCCGACGCGCAAGCCGCCGGTCATCAGTTTCAGCAGCGCCCAGCGGCCGGTCGCATCCAGCGCGTCGAGCCAGCCTTCGAGCAACCGCCCGACCTGGCCGCGCCCGACCGTCGAGAGGCCGTCCACGATCTGGGTCAGGTCCGGCACGCGGTTGGCGCCCGGCCGCTCGGGCCAAATGAGTGCCGCCGTCTCGGCCAGGTCGCCGACGAAATCATAGGACCAGCCGAACAGTTCCGCATCGACCCGTTCCAGCACCAGCGCTCGGATCTGCGCCGCCTTGGCCTCGCGGAACGACAGCGCCCCGGTCAGCGCCGCCAGCGCCCAGCCCCGCTCCGGATCGGGCGTGGTGCGGAAATATTCCTCCATCAGGCGCAGCTTGCCGTTGCGCGCCGGCGTGAACAGCAGCGCATCCAGCAGGCGGGCAAACGCGATCATGCGCCTGCTCCCTCTCCGCCCTTCAGGGAGGAGAGGGTCGGGGCGAGGTGGGTCCCTCGACCGAGATCTGTTCGGCAACAATCCATTGGCGGCACCACCCACCTCATCCTAAATCCTTCTCCCCCCGCAGGGCAGAGAAGGACTTCAGTTCCTAGCTTGCCTGTGCCAGCAGGGCCAACAGCGCCGGTCCGGCCCGCTCCGCCATGGTCTGGCCGAGCGCCATCAGCGCGTTGCCGGGGCGGATCATCACCTCCATCTCGGCGATCAGCCCCTCGGCATTGAAGCGGAACATGTCGATGCCCTTCAGGGACTTGGTGCCGATGTTGGCGCCGAACTCCAGGATCGCGCTCGATCCGTCCGGCGTGTAGAAGCTGCGGTAATAGACGAAATTCTCGAACACATTGATGACTGTGCTCAGCACCAGCACCGTCGCCTCCTTGCCGGGATAGGGCTTGAAGAAGGCCGGCGAGCGGAACACGACGTCGTCGGCCAAGATCGACGGCAGCCGGGTGACATCGCCGGTGGCGATGATCTCGTGCCAGGTCGCGAGCGTGCGCGCGACTTCAGGGAGTATGGTCTCACTCATTCCGCTTCCTCCTCGCCCAATCCGACCAGTCTCAGCGCACGGGCGCGCCGGCCGGTCAATGTCGCCTGACGTATGAGCGCATCCTCGGTGCCGTGGGTCACCCAAATTTCGGGCGCGGCGACATCGTCGAACGTCTGCTTCAACTCGTCCCAATCGGCATGATCGGAGATCACCAGGGGCAGTTCGACGCCGCGCTGCTTGGCGCGCTGCTTCACCCGCATCCAGCCGGACGCCATGGCGATGACCGGGTCGGGCAGCCGGCGGGCCCAGACATCGGCGGTGACGCCCGGCGGCGCCAGGATGATATGGCCTTTGAGATCGTCCTTGGGCACGCCCAGCATCGGGCGGATATCGCCGAAGCGCTGTCCGAAGCCCTCATAGATCGCGCAGATGGCGGTGATGGCGCCGTGCAGATAGATGGGTGCCTCATGGCCGGCGGCGCGGATCAGCGCCAGCACCCGCTGCGCCTTGCCCAGCGAATAGACGCCGACCAGCGCGCAGCGCTCCGGAAACAGCCGCAGCGTATGGAGCAGTTTGTCGATTTCCTCGGTATCGGGCGGGTGACGGAACACCGGGAGGCCAAAGGTGGCCTCGGTCACGAACACGTCGCATTGCACCGGCTCGAACGCGGCGCAGGTCGGGTCGCGCCGGCGCTTATAGTCGCCCGAGACCACGGCGCGGCTGCCGTTCCAGTCCATCACGACCTGGGCGCTGCCCAGCACATGGCCGGCCGGAACCAGCCGCACCCGGACCTCGCCCATCCGGATCGTCTCGCCATAGGCAAGCGGTTGCAGGCTGCCGCCGGCGCGCTCGCCCAGCCGATGCTTCATGATCGCGATGGTCTCGGCTGTGGCCAGCACGGCGCCATTGTCGGCGCGGGCATGATCGGAATGGCCATGGGTAATGATTGCCCGCTCGGCACGCCGGGTGGGATCGATGAAGAAATCGCCGGGCACGCAATAGAGCCCGCCGGGGACCGGTTTCAGCCAGGTTTCGGGATGCGGTGCGCTCATTGTCATGAGGATGGCCTCAAGGGGCTGGCAAAACCAGGGGCTTCAGTCAAAATAAGAACAGATGGAAAACAAAACGCCGCCCGAGACGATCCTGCCCGACCGCTTCCGCGCCTGGTTCCGCGGGCGCGACTGGCGGCCGCACGGCCATCAGTTGGCGATGCTGGCGGCAGCGGAGGCCGGCCAGTCGGCGCTGCTGATCGCGCCCACCGGCGGCGGCAAGACGCTCGCGGGATTTTTGCCAAGCCTGGTCGATCTGGCCGAGCACGCGCCGCCCGGGCTGCACACGCTCTATATCTCGCCGCTGAAAGCGCTCACGGCCGATATCCAGCGCAACCTGATGACTCCGGTCGGCGAGATGGGGCTGGAGCTCAGGATCGAGACCCGCACCGGCGATACCAGCACCAAGGATCGCCAGCGGCAAAAGACCGATCCGCCGCATATGCTGCTGACCACGCCTGAGTCGCTGGCGCTGCTGATCTCCTACCCGGAATCCCGCACCATCTTCGCCGGCTTGAAGGCGATCGTGATCGACGAGCTGCATGCGCTGGCCGGCACCAAGCGCGGCGACCTGCTGGCCCTGGGCCTGGCGCGGCTGGCGAAGCTGGCGCCTACCGCCCGGCGCATCGGCCTATCGGCGACGGTCGCCTGGCCGGACGATCTGGCGGCCTATCTCGCACCGGACGGCACGCCGGTCGCCCTCATCCGCGGCGGCGCCACGCCGGAGCCGGAGATCGCCATCCTGGAGCCCGCCGCCGAACTGCCCTGGGCCGGTCATATGGGCGTCCATGCCGTTCCGGAAGTGCTGCTGGCGATCAAGGCGCACCGGACGACGCTGGTGTTCGTCAATACCCGCGCCCAGGCCGAGATCGTGTTTCAGGAACTGTGGAAGCAGAATGACGACAGCCTGCCGATAGCGCTGCATCACGGCAGCCTCGCGACCGAGCAGCGCCACAAGGTCGAGGCGGCGATGGCGGCCGGGCGTCTGCGCGCCGTCGTCGCGACCTCGTCGCTCGATCTGGGCATCGACTGGGCCGGGGTGGATCTGGTCATCCAGATCGGCGCGCCCAAGGGCGTCGCCCGTCTGGTCCAGCGCATCGGCCGCGCCAACCATCGCTTCGACGCGCCCAGCCGCGCGATCCTGGCGCCGGCCAACCGGTTCGAGGTGCTGGAATGCCGCGCCGCCGTCGATGCGGTGGCCGCCCATGAGTTGGACGGCGAGCGGCCGCGGCCCGGCGGGTTGGACGTGCTGGCCCAGCATATCCTGTGCCTCTGCTGCGCCGAGCCGATCACCGGCCAGGACCTGTTCGACGAGGTCACGGGTGCCGCCCCCTATCGCACGCTCGACCGCAAGACATTCGACGATTGCCTGGATTTCGTCGCGACCGGGGGCTATGCGCTCGCCAGCTACGAGCGCTGGCACAAGCTGTTCCAGGATTCGCTCGGCTGCTATCAGGTCGCGGGCGATCCGGTCGCGCGCCGCTACCGGATGAATATCGGCACGATCGTCGAGGCGACCACGCTCAAGGTGCGGATCGGCGGCGGCCCGGCGCTGGGCGAGGTCGAGGAATATTTCGCCCAGCAGCTGCGCCTGGGCGACACGTTCCTGTTCGCGGGCCAGCTGCTGCGCTTCATCGAGATCCGCGACATGGTCGTGATCGCCCAGCGGGCGACCGGCGGCGGCGATCCGAAGATCCCGGCCTATGCCGGCGGCAAGCTGCCGCTGTCCACTTACCTCGCCGACCGCGTGCGCGCGATCATCGCCGATCCCGGCCAATGGGAGAACCTGCCGCCCGACGTCAGGGACTGGCTGGGGCTGCAGCGCTGGCGCAGCCAGATGCCGCCCAAGGGCGGGCTCTTGATCGAAACATTCCCGCGCGGACCGCGCTGGTTCCTGGTCGCCTATTGCTTCGAAGGCCGCAACGCGCACCAGACGCTGGGCATGCTGCTGACCAAGCGGATGGAGCGCGCGGGGCTCCGACCCCTGGGCTTCGTCGCCAGCGACTATGTGCTGGCGGTCTGGAGCGTCGAGCCGGTCGGCACACGCGCGCTCGACGAGCTGTTCGACGAGGATATGCTGGGCGACGATCTGGAAGCCTGGATGGCCGAATCCTCGATGCTGCGGCGGACCTTCCGCAATGTCGCCGTCATCGCCGGTCTGATCGATCGCAACATCCCGGGCCTGAACAAGACCGGGCGCCAGGTCACCTTCAATACCGACCTCATCTATGACGTGCTGCGCAAGCATCAGCCCGACCATATCCTGCTGCGCGCGACCCGCGCCGATGCGGCGACGGGCCTGACCGACATCAAGCGCCTGGGCGAGATGCTGGGCCGGGTGAAGGGCCGCATCACCCATCGCCGCCTCGACCGCATCTCGCCGCTGGCCGTGCCCGTGCTGCTCGAAATCGGCAAGGAAACCGTCTATGGCAACGAAGACGCGCTCTTGGAAGATGCCGAGACGTTGATCGCCGAGGCGATGGCGCGGGAGGAGTAGGCGAAACGCGGAGGCAACCGATGGCGGCTGATAAAACGAACCCGAAGGTCGATGCGGTCTTGAGCCAAGCGAAGAAGTGGCAGGACGAATTTCGCAAACTGCGCGCGATCATTCTCGATTGCGATTTGACCGAAGACCTGAAATGGGGCCAGCCCTGCTACACGTTCCAGGATCAAAATGTCGTTCTGATCCATGGGTTCAAAGAATACTGCGCGATGCTGTTCATGAAAGGCGCCTTGTTGACGGATCCCAATGGCATCCTGATCAGACAGACGGAAAATGTGCAGTCGGCGCGCCAGATCCGGTTCACGGACGTCCAGCAGATCGTCGAGATGGCAGCGGTCCTGAAGGACTATGTCCGCGAGGCGATCGCGCTGGAAAAATCCGGCACGAAAGTGGATTTCAAGAAGACGGCGGAATTCGACATGCCCGAGGAATTCCGAAACCGATTGAACGGCGATCCGGCGCTGGACGCCGCCTTTCAGGCCCTGACGCCGGGGCGGCAGCGGGCCTATCTGCTGCATTTTTCCGGCGCCAAACAGGCTAAGACGCGCGAAGCGAGGGTCGAGAAATACCTCCCGAAGATCCTCGATGGAAAGGGATTGGACGACTAGCGCGACTATCGATACATGACAGATGGAACGCTAGGCAGCACGAACTGCCGGCGCGATGGGGAGGATCGGGACATGCACAAGACGACGCAGATCTGCGCGGGGATCCTAGGGCTGATGCTGTCGGCCGGATCGGCCGCGGCCGACGAGGCCAAGCCTGCACCGATTCCCATGTTGTCATCGGCGGCGAGCCAAGGCTTCTTCTTTGCCGGCGGCCATTATATGGGCGATCCCGGCAAGGAGGTGATGGACGGCGCGATGTATGTCGAGGTCTTCCATCCCAAAAAGCTGACGCAGCGCTATCCGCTGGTGTTCTTCCATGGTGCTGCTCAGACCGCGCTCAACTGGCTGGGCACGCCCGATGGCCGCAAGGGCTGGGCCGAGTTCTTCCTGGAACGGGGCTATGTCGTCTATCTGATCGATCAGCCGGCGCGCGGCCGTTCGGCCTATCATCCGGCGCTCGACGGTCCGATGGCGACGTTCCCGGCCGGGATCATCCAGAAACTGTTCACCGATCCGGAGGAACTCGGCACCTGGCCCCAGGCGAAGACCCACAGCCAATGGCCCGGCACCGGTCCGAACAAGGGCAAGGTCGGCGATCCGGTGTTCGATGCGTTCTTTGCGACCCAGGTCGAGTTCCTGGCGAGCAATGTCACGACCCAGAAGCTGGTACAGGACGCGGGGGCGGCCCTGCTCGACCGCATCGGACCGGCGATCCTGGTCACCCATTCCCAGGCGGGTGCGTTCGGCTGGCTGCTGGCCGACGCGCGGCCGAAGCTGGTGAAGGGCATCCTGGCGGTCGAGCCGCTGGGCCCACCGTTCCAGGATGCCGTGCTGGCCGAGGGCAAGGCCCGCGCCTGGGGACCGACGGACATTCCGATCACCTACGATCCGCCGATCAAGGACCCGAGCGAGCTCAGCGTCGCGCAACAGGACAAGCCCGATGCCCCGGATCTATCCGCCTGCTGGATGCAGACGGGCGCGGTGCACAAGCTGAAGAACCTGGCCGGCATCCCGATCCTGATCGTCTCGGGCGAAAGCTCCTATCACGCGGTCTATGACCATTGCACCGCGAAGTTCCTGTCCCAGGCCGGAGCGACCGTCGATTACCAGCGGCTGCAGAACCACGGCATTCACGGCAACGGCCATATGATGATGCTGGAAAAGAACAATCTCGACATCGCCACATATCTGGCCGGCTGGGCCGAGAAGCACATCAAATGACCGTTCGGGGCTATTGCACCTCGATGCCGGTCACATGGCGCACGCTGCGCCCGCCCTTTTTGTCGCCGGGCACGACCAGGCGCACGCCCTCTTCCAACGGCTGGCCGTCCTTGCGGATCGCCAGGATCGCGCCGTCGTTGGCGAAGTCCGGATCGACCTCGCCGATCGACAGCAGCACGCCATAGCCGTCGGCGGCGGTGACGAGGATGCCGTGGCGCAGATGGCCGCCCTTGGCCGTGACGTCGACCACGCCGGCCTTCTGCAGCACCGACCAGAGCGGCACGCCGGCATAGTCGGCGCTTTCCGGGCCGTGGCTGGTGTTGAAGGCCGAATGGATCGTGACCTGCGGTTCGACCGCGAGCTCCGCGATCGTCAGGGTCAGCGGCTTCGACACGGTGCCGGTGACCGCGACCTGGGCCGAGGCGAGCGATGCGCCGCCCGCGAGCCAGACGACGGCCAATGCCGCCAGGAGCCGGACCCCCACGTTATTTGCCGATCATGACGTCGGAGGCCTTGATCACGGCCACGGCCTTGCCTTTGAGCTGATTGCGCGCGCTGAGCTTCACGGCGGTTCCTTCCGATAGGGGGCGGCGGCGGGTCTTACGGCTTGCCTCTATTCATAGCGCTATATTTATAGAAATATAGCGCTATGAATAGAGGAGATGAGGACCGTGATTTCACTGCCCGGATCGCCATTGCATCGCCCGCCCACCCCCGGCCGCCTCGGCGATGCGCCTGCCGTCTCCGCCGTCGGCGACGATGAATTGGCGGCGATGCTGGCGGCACCGGCCAGGCGGCGCAGCCGGATATGGGAACTGTCACCCAGCCTGCATTGCTCGATCATCGGCACCTGCCTCGCCACACGCGAGCTGCGGCACCTCGTTGGACGCACGACCGGCCGCGACGTGGGCGAGTTGGACGAGCACGAGATCCATGGCGAGGCCGTGCGCCTGGCCGGCCGGCACGACGATGGCGGCAAGCTGCTGCAGAAAGCCCTGGACAAGCGCCATCACGCTGCGCTTGCCCGCTTCACCCAGGCCAAGACCGTCGACGCGGTCGCGAGCCTGTGGGACGAGGCGAAGCGCGCCGGCGAGATCCCAGGCGCCTATTGGGCGACGCTCAGCCATCCGGCCGCGACCGACAGGCTGGTCCGCCAAGCCTTCGCCGATGTGCATATGCTGTCGCACCTGGTCGGCGCCGCCAACCGCGCCGACATCCGCCGCCTGACCCAACTGGAAAAGGACAAGGCCGAACTGGAGCGCAAGCTGGAGAAAGCCCAAGCGCATATCCAGACGTCCGACGCCACGATCCGGCAACTGGATGCGGCCCTCGCCGCCGCCATCGCCCGCACCGACAATCAGGCGACCGCGGCGCCGGTCGACGACGAGATTGCGGCCTTGCGCCGACTGGTCAGCGAGATGGACGGCCGGCTGCGCGACGAGGCCGCCCGACGCCTGCGCGCCGAACAACGGGCCGAGAAATCCCAACGCGAACTCGCCGACAGCGAAGCCGCGCGTCACCAGGCCGAGGCACAGGCCCGGACGCTCGCCGAGGAACTGGCGGCGATCGAGGCCGAGGTCTCGCCCGACGCGGCACCCGAGTCGGAGCCGAGTCGGATGCCGCCGGGCGTCAAAAGTCTGCTTTACGTCGGTGGTCGGCCGGGCGAGCTGCAACGGCTGCGAGCGTTCGCGGAACGCAGCGCAATCCTGCTGTTGCACCATGATGGCGGCATCGAAGATCGGGCCGGATTATTGGCGGGCCTGATCAGCCGCGCCGATGTCGCCTGTTTCCCGGTCGACTGCGTCAGCCACGACGCAGCCGCATCGGTAAAACGCCTTTGTCGTCAAGCGGGTAAACCCTACCTGCCGCTGCGCAGCGTCGGCATCGGCTCGCTACTCGCCGGGCTCGGCCGGCTGGGTCAGGCCGGACCCGGGCGTGACAACTGAACGCAGGAATGCCCATTAGGTTCCCGCGTGAACATCCTGTTTACTTCTGTGACAGACCATTTCCCCTACCGCAGCGCAAAAGGGTCAGGAGCCGGTCGTCACGATGTCACGTTCGCGATTGCACCTTGGGGCAGTTATTCTCGCCATCGGCACCTTGGCCGGATGTGCCGATATTCCGCCGCAAGTCTCCGCGCCGACACTGACCGGCGCGGAAGCCAGACTCGATGCCGCCTGGCGTTTGACGCTTGGTGGCTACGTCGTTCCGGTCGACACCGCGGTCCTGGCCGCGGCCGCGAGCGAAGGCATGGACGCCTCCGCCCAGCAGCGCTCGCCCGATGTGAAGCCAGGCTCGGCGCCCCGGCCCGACTGGTCGCAACGTCCGTCGTTCAAATCGGCCGAACCGCTCGAAACCGCGATGCTGGATCATCTGCGCCTGCTCGAGGCAGCACCCGGTGCCGATGCCGACAAGCTGTCCGACGCGGCAATCGACGCGATGACCACCGCGCTCGACCCGCATTCCAAGCTGGAGCCCCCGGGCGGCGAGGCGATGTGGGACAAGCTCGCCGACCCGGCCGAGCACTATAAAGGTCTGGGCTTCCAGGTGAGACCGGTCGCAGCCGGCTATGAGGTCACCCGGCTCTATCCCGAGGGTCCGGCCGTCCAGGCGGGCCTCGCCATCGGCGATATCATTACCGCGATCGACGGCAATAAGACCGCCGGCATCAGCAACCACGACTTCACCAAACTGTCGCGCGGCGACCAGACCGCATCGGCCAAGCTCGACATCGAACGGCAGAACAAGCATCTGCATCTGGCCGCCGTCCGCGGCGCCGTCGATATCCCCCGCGTCGAAGCCCGCGTGGTCGGCGATGTGGCCGTGCTGCGGCTCAACAGTTTCACCCGCGATGCCGGCCAGGAACTCCGGCACAAGGCCGCCCGGCTGTTCGCGGCCGAATCCCCGCCGCGTGGGCTGGTGCTCGACCTGCGCGGCAACCTCGGCGGCCTGATCTCCGAAGCCGAAGACGCCGGCGGCATGCTGCTGCCCGACGGCGCCTGGCTCGCGACATTCTGGAGCGTCGGCCATCCGGACGAGTTGCACGTGGTTCGGCCGCCGGAAGCCCTGCCGGCCTCGATCCCCGTCGTCGTGCTGATGAACAGCGACACCGCGTCTGCCTCGGAAGTGCTGGCGGCGGCGCTGCGCGACCATGGCCGTGCCACGCTGATCGGCACGCCCAGCTTCGGCAAAGGCATCTCGCAAGGCCATCAGTCCCTGCCCGACGGTCGCACCCTGGTCGCGACCGGCTGGTTCCTGCGGCGCCCGTCCGGGGCCTGGCTGCAGGACAATGGCCTCGTCCCCGACCTGACCGTGGCCGGTCTTGAAGAGACCTATGCCGGCCATGAGGCGAAATTGCCGGGTGCGCTGAAGCCGCCGGCGCAGATCGAGACGGTCGCCCAGCGCCCGCCGCCGGCCTCGGCCGACTGCCTCGCCGCCGGCCGCATCGCAGCGACCCGGCCGGGCGATCCGCAATTGCTGGCCGCCGTAGCCGTGCTGGATTGCCAGCGCTCGATCGCGCCGGTGCTGGAGGCGAAGTCGCCGGGCACGACGCCCGACGCGCAGACCCGGCAGTCGGGCGCGGTGGTCAAACCTGCGAAGTGACTGCGGCCGCCTCGACCCGGTCGCGGCCGCCCTGCTTTGCCCGATAGAGTGCCGCATCGGCCCGGTCCAACGCCGGGCCGATCGCCGTTTCGGCATGACCGACCAAGGTCACGCCCAGGCTGACCGTCACGCGCAGATCATCCTCGACCATCGGATGCCCGGCGATCGCGCGCCGGAGCCGCTCGGCAACGGCGACCGCTTCCTCGATCCCGGTGCCGGGCAGCAGCAGGGCGAATTCCTCGCCGCCCAGCCGGGTCAGGAAATCGCGCGGCCGCAGCAGGTCGCGTGCGGTCTCGACCACCTTCTGCAGCACCAGGTCGCCGACCGCGTGGCCCCAGCGGTCGTTGACCGTCTTGAAATGATCGATGTCGAACATGACCAGACCCAGCGGCTGTTCGGTGCGCCGGCTGTCGGCCAGCTCGATCGCCGCTTGCTGCTGAAACAGCCGCCGGTTGCCGGCACCGGTCAGCGGATCGAACATGGCCAGGCGCTCGAGCTGGGCGCGGGTCGCGTCCAGATCTTTCAGGCTTTGCCGCAGCTCCGCCGTCCGCTCTGCCACCTCGCGCTCCAGCAACCGCTGGCGCTGACGCAGATAGCCCGTGCGCATGCGCACCGTGCCCGCGACGGTCGCCAGGATGAGCACGATGCCGGCCATGCTCGCCGCCAGCGTCTGGTACCAGGCCGGCTGCACATGGATCGCGATGGCCAGCGGCGTCGGACCCGGAGCGCCGTCACGGTCGGTGCTGCGCAGCAGCAGGCGATAGTCGCCCGGCGGCAATCCGCTGTAGCTGACCAGCCGGTGGTTGGCATCGCTCTCGATCCAATCCGGGTCGAAGCCGTCGAGCCGATGGGCATAGCGCAGCCGGCCGGGGGCCGAAAAATCCAGGCTGGCGAATTCGAGTTCGAAGCCGCGGTCCTCCGGCCTCAGCGTGATCGGCCGCGCGAGTTCGCTGGCCTGTAACGTCCGCCGCCCGATCCGCGCCTCGGTCACGACCAGGGCCGGCCGATAGTGCACTTCGTCCAATTGCTCCGGCTCGACGACCGAAACGCCGCCGAGACCGCCGAACAGCAGGTCGCCGGATGCCGTCTCGGCCGCGGAACGCACCCAATAGGCCCGGATCGCGACACCCTCGGCCCGGCCGAGTGCCCGCACCTGCAACGTCCCGGGATCGATCACCGCCAGCCCGTCGGACGTGCTGGCCCAGATGCGCCCGGCACCGTCATGCAGCAGCGCGTCGATATTCTCGTGCGGCAGCCCGTCCCGCCGCGCCAGACGCCGGAAGTGCCGCGCGCCCGCATCGTCCGGCCGGTCGAGGATGCTGATGCCGCCGCCCAAGGTGCCGACCCAGAGCCGGCCGTCGCGATCGTCGAGCAGCGCCGTAATATGGCCGCCCGACAGCGCCGTCGGATCGGCGGGACTGGCCGGGATGCGCTCGACCCGGCCGGTGGCCGGATCCAGCAGGTTCAGCCCCTGGAAGGTGCCGACCCACAGCTGTCCGCCCGCTGTCGGGTGCAGCACGGTGATGCGGCTGTCGCTGAGACCGGCGGAGAAATCCGTAAATTTTCCGGTCGCCGGCTCGTAGCGGCCGAGCCCGGAATAGGTGCCGACCCAGAGCGCGTCGCCTTGCGCCAGGAGCGACAGCACCGAGGGCGACGGGTTCTTGCGCGGCAAGGGCACGTGGGCGACCGCCTGCCCTTCGGCGTCCGCGCGATAGAGGCCGTCGACGGTGCCGATCCAGACGTGATCGCCCGCTTCGGCGAAGGACAGCACCGGATGGCCGGGCAAGGCGGTTTCGAGGTCGAGCGGCCGCGGCCGGAGGGCGCCGACGCCGCCCGCCACCGGATCGACGATATCGACGCCATTGCCGCGCGTGCCGAGCCAGACATGGCCATTGCTGGCCACCATGACGGATTCGATATCGACATCGCTGGGCCCGCCCGGCCGCGAGGCCGCGCCGAACAGGGTTTTGACCGCGAGATTGGCCGGATCATTGTGGCTGAGGCCCCGCTGAGTCCCGGTCCACATCAGGCCCATGCGGTCGCGCAGCAAGGCCGCGACATGGTCGTCGCTGAGGCTGGCCGGCACCAGCGGGTCGCGCCGGATCGGATCGAACCGGCCGGTCGCCGTGTCCAGGCTGAGGATGCCCCGGCCGTAGGTCGCGATCCACAAGAGGCCGGGCCGCGCCTCGCGGATCGCCGCGATCCAATTGTCGCCCGGCGCCTCGCCATCGGCAGTGGCAATGATGAAATGGGCGGTGACGCCGTCGGCATCGATCCAGCCGACGCCGCTGCGCCGGGTGCCGAACCAGACACGCCCCGCCTGATCCTCGAACAGCGCGAACACGCCATCGCCGGCGCTTTTGCCGGCGGCGCCCAGCGGCAGGTGTACGTCGGTGAAAGGGTCGGCCGTGCCATGGCGATGCGCGAGGCCGGTCGCGGTACCGACCCACAGCTCCCCGGTCCGGTCGTGCAGCAATGCGATGACATGAGTATCGGCGATGGCCCCGGGGGCGCCCGGTCGCGGATCGTAGCGCTCGACCGTGCTGGCCGCATCGACATGATCGAGACCGCCGGCGGTGCCGACCCAGACGCCGCCGGCGCCGTCGCTGGCGAGCGCCCGTACCTCGGGATTGCTCAGGCCCTGGGATCCCGACGCATAGCGGATGAAGCTGTCCGCTGCGGCATCGTAGCGGGCGAGCCCGGCCGAACTGGTCCCGACCCACAATTGTCCCTGATCGTCGACCAGCAGGCACTTGATGTAGTTGGCCGGCAGCGAGTGCGGGTCGTCGGGAATTTCCTTGAAGACCTTGAAGCGATAGCCGTCGTAGCGCGCGAGGCCGCCGAGCGTGCCGACCCACAGGAAACCCTGGGCATCCTGGGCCAATGCCGTCACCGAATCATGGGGCAGGCCGGCATCGCGATCGATGTGGTCGAACACCGTTTCCGCCAGGCCGACCCAGCGCTCAGGGGCACCGAAGGCGGGCTGGCCGGCGATCAGCAGGATCAGGAGGGTGAGGAAATGAAGGTGCCGCAAGCTCCGGTGCGCCCGCCTGAAAACCACACGTCAAGGATCAGGAACCATATCGTTAAAGTGGTGCGAACAACAGACGCGGCCGCCGCTATTCCGCGTGCCAGTTTTCCGCCCACAGGCAGGCATAGTCGCCATGGCCGGTCGGCTGGTAGCCGCGCAGCCAGTTCGGCACGACATGGATCTCGGACCGGAAGAACAGCGGTATGGCCGGGAGCTCATCGGCATAGATCCGCTGGGCGATCGCCCAGTCGGCCTTCTGCTTGCTCCGATCCAGCTCGGTATCGATCCGGGCGATCGCCGCATCCATCTCCGGATTGGAAAACGCCATGAAATTGCCGCCGCCGTAGTTGTTCTCAGGCGTCGGGATCTGGCTGGTGCCGAGCGTCGCCAGCGGCGAGGCGGTGACGCTGCTGGAGAAGGCCGCCATGACCATCCCCGGGAACAGGCGCTTCTTCAGCGTCTCGCCGATCAGCGTGCGGGGCGGCTCGTTCTTGATCGTCGCCTCGATGCAGGCCGCTTTCCATTGGCTCTGCAGCACCTGCTCCTGCAGCTCGCGCAGGCGATTGCCGGCGGTGGTCGATAGTTCGAACGAGAAGCGGTCGCCGGCGTCATTGCGGCAGATGCCGTCGGGGCCTGGCTTCCAGCCGGCCTCCGCCATCAGGCTCCTGGCCTTGGGCAGGTCATAGGGATATTGCGCCGTATCGGGATCGTAGTTCGGGCTCAGAGGATTGACCCAGGTGGCGGCGACCGGCTCCAGACCTTGCGACAGCTTCTGGGTCAGCGTCTTGCGATCGAGCGCATAGATCAGGGCCTGGCGGACCCGGATGTCCTTGAACAGCGGATTGTCCTTCTGCAGCACGATATGTTCGTAGCTCAAGCTGGGCCTGAAGATGTAGGTGAACTGGTCCGGATGCTGCCGGCGCAGCTCCAGCGCCTGATCGATGGTGAGGCCGATGCCCTCGCCCGCGACCATGTCGACGTCGCCCGCCAGCAGGTTCGCCTGCAGTGCCAGCGTGTTTTCGATATGCCTGAGGATGATGCGCTTGAAGCCCGGCTTGGTGCCCGGCCAATAGGGGTTCGGTTCCAGCACGATCTGGGTGCCGGACTGGTAGTCCGCGATCTTGTACGGACCATCGGCCAGACCGACCGTAGTTGGTGCCCGGTTGTAGAGCGTCGCGCGCAGATAATCGCCGGCACCGGTCGCCTTGGCGAAGATCGGGCCCTCGACATGCTCCGGCAGGATCTCGTCCCATTGATTGTAGGACGGCATGACGCGGCCCAGATGCATCACGGCAGTATGGGCATCGATCACGTCGACCCCGATGGCGCGGGTCCAGAGATTGGGGTTCGAGAAGCCGGAATTCGGGTCCTTGCCGACCTTCCAGGTAAAGGCGATATCCTTCGCGGTCACCGCGACGCCGTCGGACCATTTCAGATCCGGCTTCAGCTTGATCGTGACCGCCATGCCCTTGCCGCCGCCGGGCAGGTCCTCGATCCGGGCAAGCCCGTTCTCGATCGTCGGCAGTTCGGTGCACAGCAGACAGCTGTTCTTCCAATCCTGGTCGAACGCCGTGATCGGCCGCAGCACGAAGCCGTCGGCATAGCGCTTGACCGACTCCGCATCGATGTCCGGATGCAGACTGGACGGGAATTGCGCGATGCCGATGGTGAGCGTGTCCTCGGCCGCGAAAACGGGTGCAACCGGCGCCAGCAGCATGGCGAGGCCGGCGGCGGCCACGGCGGAACGGAAAAGCATCGCGGGCGTCACCTGAAAACGACGGAACATCTCCTCCTTGATACGGGGAAACGCGGCATAGAATCTACTTTAAAGAGAGTGGATTATGATTTGCGGCAGATAGAGAATTCACGATCCCGTGCTGGCGTCCACGCCGCCGATGTCCTAACACCATGGGGTGATCCATCAGCCGCCCGCACCGCCCATGAAGCCCATTGCACTCAATCTCGTCGGAACCCTCCTGATCGCCGACCCGAGCGGGGCGATCTGGTGGCCGGACGCGCGCACGCTGATCGTGGCCGACCTGCATTTCGAAAAGGGCGCCGCCTTTGCCCGGCGCGGCGCGCTGCTGCCGCCCTACGACACGCGCGCGACGCTCGCGGCCCTGGGCGCCGTGATCCAGCGGCTGGATCCGGTCTCGGTCGTGGCGCTGGGCGACAGCTTCCACGACACCCAGGGCGCCGATCACCTGCGCGCCGACGACGGCGCGACGCTCGCGAGTCTGGTCGCACGCCAGAACTGGGTCTGGGTCGCCGGCAATCACGATCCGGCGCCGGGACCGGCTTTGGGCGGCCGAGTCGTGACCGACGCGCTGGCGCTCGGCCCCCTGATGCTGCGCCATGAAGCCCTGCCCAGCACCGCGCCCGGAGAGTTAAGCGGTCATTTCCACCCCAAGGCCGGGATCTCGATCCACGGCCGCCGATTGACCTGCCGCTGTTTCGTCGCCGATGAAACCCGAGTGATTCTGCCGGCCTTCGGCAGCTATACCGGCGGGCTCGACGTGCGTGATCCGGCAATTTCCAGTCTGTTTCCGAGCGGCTTCGACGCCTATCTCGCGGGCAAGACCCGGCTGACCATGGTACCGTTCCCAAAAGGCGCCCCCCGACAGCAGGATCTGCCGCTCGGTTAATCCAAAGGAGCGTGTTCGATGACCCCGGACGTCACCGGTTTCTTCGACGAGACGACCAAGACCGTCTCCTATCTGGTCGCCGATCCCGAAACGGGCATGGCGGCGATCATCGATCCCGTGCTGGACTACGAGCCCGCGACCGGCGCCACCGGCACCGCGACCGCCGACCGCATCGTCGATATCGTCCTGCATCGCCACTTCACCGTGCAATGGCTGCTGGAGACCCATATCCATGCCGACCATCTGTCGGCCGGGGCCTATCTGAAGCAGCGGCTGGGCGGCACGCGCGCCATCGGCATCGGCGTGCGTGAGATCCATGCGGCCTTTCGCGACGAGTTCATGCTGCCGGCGGACGGCCTCGACGGGTTCGATCATCTGTTGCAGCCCGAGGAATCCTTCCGGATCGGCGCGATGCTGGCCGTGGCGCTCGCCACCCCCGGCCATACGCCGGCCTGCCTCAGCTATCTGATCGGGGATGCCGTGTTCCTGGGCGACACGCTGTTCATGCCGGACTGCGGCACGGCGCGCGCCGATTTCCCCGGCGGCGATGCGGCGACGCTCTATCGCTCGATCCGACGCATTCTCAACCTGCCGGGGCAGAGCCGGCTATTCGTCGGCCATGATTATCCGCCCGCAACCCGGCACGCCGACTGGATGACCTCGATTCCAGATGAACGCGCGGCCAACACCCATATACATGACGGCATCGACGAAGCCGGATTCGTCGCCATGCGCCAGGCCCGTGACGCGACCTTGTCCCTGCCCCGCCTGTTCCATCCCGCCATCCGCTTCAACCTTGGCGGCGGCCTATAGAAAGAACCACCATGCATTTTGCCTATTGGATGCTGCTGGCGGCGGCGATGCTGCCGTATCTCACCATCATCTTCGTCAAGCGCGCCGGCGGGCGCCGCTTCGACAACCGCAAGCCGCGGGCCTGGATGGAACAATTGAGCGGCTGGCAGCAGCGCGGAGATTGGGCCCATCGCAATCATTTCGAGGCCTTCCCGATGTTTCTGGCCGCGATCTTCGTGGCCGAGATGACCGGTGCGCTGCAGGAACGCATTGACCTGCTCGCCACCATCTTCGTGGCACTGCGCATCGTCTACACCGCCCTCTACTTCGCCAACCTGGCGACGCTGCGCTCGATCGTCTGGAGCCTGGGCCTGGTCGTGACCATCTGGATTTTTGTGCTGGGCGTCTGAGCGCTGCCCTTGCCGGCCGAGGGGGCTGCGCTATGTCGCTGCAGCCATGACCACCACCGCCTCGAAACCGCCCGTCATCGTCTGGTTGCGCCAGGATCTGCGCCTGGCCGACCAGCCGGCGCTGGCGGCGGCGATCGAGACCGGAAACCCCGTCCTGCCGGTCTATGTGCTGGACGACGGCGATCATCCGCTGAGCCCGGGTGGGGCCAGCCGCTGGTGGCTGCATCATAGCCTGGCCGCCCTCGCCCGCGATCTGAAGCGCCGCGGCGGCAGCGTGATCCTGCGGCGCGGCCGGGAGCCTGGCCGGGTGATCGAGGCACTGGCGTATGAGCTCGAGGCGAAGGCCGTCTATTGGGGCCGGCGCTATGCCGCGGCCGAGATCGCGGAAGACAAGGCGCTGAAACAGCGGCTGGGCGACGCCGGCATCGCCGCCCGAAGCTTCAATACCAGCCTCTTGTTCGAACCCTGGACCATTCAGAACCAGGGCGGCCGGCCGTACCAGGTCTTCACCCAATATTGGCGTGCCTGCCGATCGGCGCCGCAGCCGGCGGCACCATTGCCGGCTCCCGTCAGGATCCCGGCGCCGACGCCCCTGCCAGCCAGCGACGTTCTCGACGATTGGGGGCTGTTGCCGACCAAACCCGACTGGGCTTCGGGCTTCCGCTCGCTGTGGCAGCCGGGCGAAGCCGGCGCCGCGGCACGGCTGGAGCAGTTCCTGGCGGAGCGTTTGCACGGCTATAAGGCCGCGCGGGATCGGCCGGACCGGGACGGCACCTCCGGCCTGTCGCCGCACCTGCGCTTCGGCGAAATCTCGCCGCGTCAGATCTGGCACGCGCTCGAACACCATCTGGCAACGGCCGAGCGCCCGCCCGACAGCGATGCCGAGAGCTTCCTCGCCGAGATCGGTTGGCGCGAGTTTTCCTATAGCCTGCTCTACTATAATCCGCAGATCGCGCGCGACCCGCTGAAGCCGCAATTCGCCGGGTTTCCCTGGCAGCCCGACGCGGACGCGCTGGGTCGCTGGCAGCGCGGCTTGACCGGCTATCCGATCGTCGATGCCGGCATGCGGCAGCTATGGGCGACCGGCTGGATGCATAATCGGGTGCGCATGATCGTCGCCAGCTTCCTGATCAAGCACCTGCTGCAGCCCTGGCAGGACGGCGAGCGCTGGTTCTGGGAGACGCTGGTCGATGCCGATCCCGCGAGCAATGCCGCCAGCTGGCAATGGGTCGCGGGTTCGGGTGCCGACGCCTCCCCCTATTTCCGCATCTTCAATCCGGTGCTTCAGGGCAAAAAATTCGATCCTGACGGTAATTATGTCCGCCATTGGGTGCCGGAATTGGGCAAGCTTGATCGCACCATCATTCACGAACCATGGACAACCGAAGATTTACCATCTTCCGCTACATCCAAAGATAAGGCTGGGGCGTATCCACATCCGATGATCGACCTGAAGACGGGACGCGATCGCGCGCTCTCGGCCTTTGCAAGCCTGAACGGAACACATCCATGACCGCACCTTTTCCTCGTTCCCTTTCGATTGGACATCCGACCCCATGAAGATCGCGATCGTCGGTGCCGGCATTTCCGGCTTGGGATGCGCCTGGTTGCTGAACCAGCAGCACGAGATTACGGTTTTCGAGGCGGCCGATCGCCTGGGCGGTCATTCCAATACGGTCGAGGTGGCGGGTGTGCCGGTCGATACCGGCTTCATCGTCTATAACGAGCTGAACTATCCGAATCTGACGCGGCTGTTCGATCATCTGCGCGTGCCGACCAAGCCCAGCGTGATGAGCCTCGGCGTCTCGTTCGACCACGGCCGGCTGGAATATGCCGGCGACACGGTCGCGGGCCTGTTCGCCCAGCGCCGCAACCTGATCAAACCCGGTTTCTACAGCATGGTCGCCGAGATCCTGCGCTTCTATCGCCAGGCACCGGCGGTGCTGACGCTCGCCGAGGCAGACAGCCCGACCCTCGGCGCGTACTTACGCGAAAACCGCTATGGCCGGCGCTTCATCCATCAGCATCTCCTACCGATGGCGGCCGCGATCTGGTCCTGCCCGCCGGAACAGATGCTGGAGTTCCCGGTCACCAGCTTCGTCCGCTTCTGCGACAACCACGGTCTGCTGAAAGTGTCGGACCGGCCGGAATGGCGCACGGTCGATGGCGGCAGCCGGGAATATGTCCGGCGCTTGAGCGCCTCGTTCACCGACAAGGTCCGGCTCAGCACGCCGGTCCAGACCGTGCGCCGCACCGGCCACGGCGTCGAAGTGACCGATACGAAGGGCCATATGGAGCTGTTCGACCAAGTCGTGCTCGCCTGCCATGGCGACCAGGCGGCGCGCATGCTGACCGACACCACGCCAGGCGAAGCCGATATCCTCGGCAGCTTCCGCTACCAGCCGAACCGGGCGATCCTGCATCGCGATCCGCGGCTGATGCCGCGACGCAAGCGCGTCTGGTCGAGCTGGAATTATCTGGCGCTCAAATGCGACCATCCGAAGGACGCCTCGGTCTCGGTGACCTATTGGATGAACCGCCTGCAGGGGCTCGAGGGGGCGCCCAACCTGTTCGTGTCGCTGAACCCGCTCACAGAACCGGATCCGACCCTGGTCGAGCGCGAATTCCTCTATGATCACCCGGTGTTCGACCAGCGCACCATGGCGGCCCAGCGGCAGTTGCCGGGCCTGCAGGGCGACGGCGGCGTCTGGTTCTGCGGCAGCTATTGCGGCTGGGGTTTCCACGAAGACGGGTTTGCCGCCGGCCTGGCCGTGGCGCGCGGGCTGGGGGTCGAGCCGCCCTGGCAGACGGCACCGGCCTTCGCTGCGGACGCGGTCTGGCCGCTTAACGGCGAACCGGCCCGGACGGCGCTCGAAGACGCCGCCTGAGCGATGGTGGCATGAGCATGGCCGAGGGGATCGTCTATTTCGGAGAGGTGATGCACCGGCGCCTGGGCGCGGTCCGGCATCGCTTCACCTATCAGGTGTTCTCGGTCCTGCTCGACCTCGACCGGATCGAGGCGCTCGGCCGGCGCCTCAAGCTGTTTTCGTATAATCGCCTCAACATCTTCTCGTTCCAGGACCGCGATCATGGCCCGCGCGACGGCTCGCCGCTCCGGCCCTGGGTCGAGCGGCATCTGGTGGCCGCCGGCCTCGGCCATGTCCGCGGCGGCCGCATCCGCCTGCTCTGCTTTCCCCGGCTCTGGGGCTACGTGTTCAATCCGCTGAGCGTATTCTTCTGCGAGGCGCCGGACGGCACGCTCGCCGCCATTCTCTACGAGGTCAGCAATACGTTCGGCGAGCGCCATTGCTATCTGGAGCCGGTCAATCCCAGCGTCGCCGGCGTGATCGAGCAGGCCTGCGCCAAGCGCTTCTACGTCTCGCCCTTCATCGAGCTGGAAGGCGACTATCGCTTCCGCGTTCAGGCGCCCGACGAGAAGCTGATGATCGCGATCCGGCAGCGCGCCCGCGACGGCCAGACCCTGCATGCGATCCTCAGCGGCACGGCGGCGCCGTTCGATGACCGTACCCTGCTACGCGCGCTCTTGGCGCACCCGCTAATGACGTTCAAAGTCATGGCGGCGATCCATTGGGAGGCGCTGAAGCTCTGGCGCAAAGGCGCCAAATTCCAGACCCGACCGGCGCCGCCGCCGGTCGAGATCACCTACGGGCCGGGCCTGGTCCCGGCAAGCGACGCGACGACCGGACGATGAGGCACAAGATGAGCGCAGCAGACCCTACCAATCCCACCCGCGCTGGCCTGGCGTATGGTCTGCGCGTGCTCATTCGCATGGCGGACGGCCTGCCGCTCGGCAGCATCACCATCCAGGCGCCGGACGGCCGGCGTTATCGTTTCCAGGGCCCCCAGCCGGGCCCCGCTGCCGATATGATTTTCCATCGCGCCAGCGCCGCCCGCCGTTTTCTGCTGGGCGGCGGCGTCGCCATGGCCGAGGCGTTCATGGACGGCGATTGGGAGACGAGCGACCTGACGGCGCTGCTGGAGCTGGCGGCACTCGCCGAGGACGTGCTCTCGCACAAGCAATTGCAGGGTGGCCTGATCGCCCGCTTCATCAACCGCGTGCTGCACGCGATGAAGGCCAATACCAAGACCGGCTCGCGCCGCAACATCGAGCAGCATTACGACCTGGGCAACAGCTTCTATGAGCGCTGGCTCGACCCGAGCATGACCTATTCCTCCGGCATCTATCCGACCGAGGATACCGACCTCGAAGCCGCCCAGAACGCCAAATACGGCCGGATCACCGAGCTTTTGGGCCTGAAGCCGGAGCATCACGTGCTGGAGATCGGCTGCGGCTGGGGCGGGTTCGCCGAATTCGCCGCGAGCCGCATCGGCTGCCGCGTCACCGGCATCACCATCTCGCCCTCGCAGCTGGAATTCGCCCAGGCCCGGATCGAGCGTGCGCAGTTGAGCCATCTGGTCGAGCTGAAGCTGATCGATTATCGCGACGTCGAGGGCACCTACGACCGCATCACCTCGATCGAAATGATCGAGGCGGTCGGCGAGCAATATTGGCCGGCCTATTTCCAGACGCTGAACGCGCGCCTGAAGCCGGGCGGCATCGCGGCCGTGCAGGCGATCACCATCGCCGACCGGTTCTTCGAGCAATATCGCAAGAGCGCCGATTTCATTCAGCGCCATGTGTTCCCGGGCGGCATGCTGCCATCACCCGGCAAGCTGAAGTCGCTCGCCTCCACCACCGGCCTCACCTGGTCGGACGATGCCGGCTTCGCCCGCGACTATGCCCGCACGCTCGCGACCTGGCGCCAGCGCTTCGAAGGCGCCTGGCCCGAGATCTCCCAGATGGGGTTCGACGAGCGGTTCCGGCGGCTCTGGCACTATTACCTCAGCTATTGCGAGGCGGGCTTCCGCTCCGGCGGCGTCGACGTGCTGCAGATCGCCCTCGTGAAACCCTAGACGAACAAACCCTGATGCAGGGCCGCTGAGCCAAGCCTGCATAAGCAAGCGCGGGCGAAATTTGGTATGGTCCCCGCGGCGTCGGCGTTCAGGCCGATGGCTGTATATTCGTGGGATCCATGACCTACACCGTCAAAGAGCTGTTCCACACCCTGCAGGGTGAGGGCGGGCAGGCCGGCCGTTCCGCCGTGTTCTGCCGTTTCGCCGGCTGCAATCTGTGGACGGGCCGCGAGGCCGACCGGGCCCAGGCCACCTGTCAATTCTGCGATACCGATTTCGTCGGCACCGACGGCACGGGCGGCGGCAAGTTCGCCACCGCCGAGGCCCTGGCCGACCGGATCCTGGCCGCTTGGCCCGCCGGCAGCGAGCGGCGCTATGTCGTCATGACCGGCGGCGAGCCGTTGTTGCAACTGGACGCGGCCCTGATCGCGGCGCTGCATGCGCGCGGCTTCGAGATCGCGGTCGAGACCAACGGCACGGTCGCCCCGCCCGACGGGCTCGACTGGATCTGCGTCAGCCCCAAGCAGGGCGCGGATCTCGTCGCCCGGCACGGCCATGAGCTGAAGGTGGTCTATCCCCAGCCGGGCCAGGACCTGGACGCGCTCGGGCGCCTCGATTTCCAGCATTTCTTCCTGCAGCCCATGGACGGGCCCGACCGCGCGGCCAACACCGCCGCCGCCGTCGATTATTGCCTCAACCATCCGCGCTGGCGCCTGTCGCTGCAGACCCACAAGATCATCGGGATCGCCTGAATTGGCCTACGACATCGAGATTACCAAGGAATTCCGCTTCGACGCGGCCCATTGCCTGCCGAACCTGCCGGACGGGCATCGCTACCGCCGCCTGCACGGCCATTCCTTCCGGGTCGAGGTGTCGCTCGACGGCACACCGGATCCGCGGCTGGGCTGGATCGCCGATTTCGACGAGATCGACCGGGTGCTGGCCGGCATCGCGGCCGAGCTCGATCATGACACGCTGAACCACATCCCGGGCCTGGAAAACCCGACGCTCGAAGTGATCGGCGCCTGGATCTTCGAGCGTGCTGCCGAACGCCTGCCTGGCGTCACCCGCATCACCATCCATCGCGATTCGATCGGCGAACGCTGCACGATCCGCCGGCGGACCTAAGGAACGAGGGCACGAGATCAGCGCCTCGCCACCCCTGGGGGTGGAGAGGTTGGGTGAGGCGGGGGATTCCGGCGTCGGCGACGATAAGGCTCGCTACCGAATGGTCAATGGTAGGTTCCGGGCATTCCCCACCTCACCCGTCCTCTCCGCCCCAACGGGGCGGAGAGGGGTTATGCCGCCACGCGCTGCTCGACATACGCGACCAGGTCCTCGATCGTCACCACCGGCATGGCATGGAGCCGCGCGAACTCCAAGAGTTCGGGCAGGCGCGCCATGGTGCCGTCTTCGTTCATGACCTCGCACAGCACGCCGGCGGGCTTCACGCCCGCCAGCCGCATCAGTTCGATCGTACCCTCGGTATGGCCGCGCCGGCCGAGCACGCCGGCCGAATGGGCCTTCAGCGGGAAGACATGGCCCGGACGTGCCAGATCCGACGGTTTGCACCCGTCGGCAATGGCGGTACGGATCGTCGTCACGCGGTCGGCGGCCGAAACGCCGGTCGTCACCCCTTCCTTCGCCTCGATCGAAACGGTGAAAGGCGTGCCGTAGCGCCCGGTATTCTGCGTCACCATCGGCGGCAGATCGAGCACGCGGGTCCGCTCCTCGGTCAGGACCAGGCAAACGATGCCCGAACCGGCCCGGATCAACAGATTCATCTGCTGGGGAGAGATGGTCTCGGCGGCATAGATGATGTCGCCTTCGTTTTCGCGATCCTCGTCATCGACGACGATCACGCCGCCGCCGGCCCGGATCTGAGCCGCGGCCCGCTCGACCCGAAGCTCCGCCGTTCCGAAATCGGCGAGGGTCAGCGCGGTCTTGTCATTCTGATTCATGTCACTCACTCCACCAATGGGGCGAGCCTGAATCAGGGCGCGACAAAGAGTTACCAAGGACAGCCCGCGAGCATGCGGACGGACCCTGGGCGTAAGCGTCCTGCCGCCGGGGCAGAACACTGCCCTTGCGAAAGGTCGCCAACTCGTCCTCTTCCATCCGGACTGTAACCGTCGGCCCCGGCATCTCACCGGGTCTGCTGACCTTCGAGGCCTTGCGGCCTCGAAGCGCTCGCGGGCTCCCACCCTTCTCGCGAAGGACGAATACCGCCGGTCGGGAATTGCACCCTGCCCTGAGAACAAGCATCTACGTGATCCCGAAGGATCATCCAACACATGGGACAGCGGGTGGCGCGCGTCAAGACGCATCGGCGCGTTCCGTTGACCCTCGGACCCCGCACGCCTATTTTAGCGATGAGCCGCTGCAGATGATTGCCGGCGAAGGAGTGCCATGAGCGAGACCGACCGCCTGCCGTCCAAGGCCCGGCGCCGTTTCCTGAGTTCGACCGCGCTGGGCGGCCTCGGCTTGCTGATGGGCACCCAGGCGGCACGGGCCTTCACCGAACAGCCGATGAACGCCGCCACCCACAAGCTTTATGCCGACCGCTGCAAGCTGGCGACCGACGGCTATCACGAGCAATTGGCGGCGGAGGCACGCGCGCGCCTTGGCACCACCCTCAGCGAAGCGCAGATCGAGACCGCGCTCGCAGCGCTGCGTTGCCCGATCTGCGGCTGCCCGATCGTGACCGCGGCGATGCCGGCGCCGAAAGCCGGCTGATGTTCGAGCCGAAGAGCCACAACCACGCCCATTGCATCGAGGATGCGATCGACCGCGCCGAGCTCGTCTGCGGCGCCCGCGGCGCGCGCCTGACCGACATCCGGCGCCATGTGCTGGAGCTGATCTGGAAGCGGCATGAGCCGGTCGGCGCCTATGATCTGCTGGACGAGCTGCGCGCGACCCACCGACGTGCGGCACCGCCGACGGTCTATCGGGCGCTCGATTTCCTGATGGAGCACGGGCTGGTCCATCGCATCGAATCGCTCAACGCCTATGTCGGCTGTCCGCATCCGGAACAGACCCATAGCGGCCAGTTCCTGATCTGCCGGAGCTGCGGTTCGATCGGCGAGTTGGACGATCCGGAGATCGCGGCCTCCGTGAGCGAACGCGCTGCGCGCTTGGGCTTCCAGGCCGAACGCCAGACGATCGAGGTCCGCGGTCTCTGTTCCGACTGCAGCCAGGCCGCCCGGGTCGTGCAATGACCCAGCGTCTGCCGGTGACCGTGCTGACCGGGTTTCTGGGCAGCGGCAAGACCACGCTCCTCTCGCAGTTGCTGCGCCGGCCGGAGATGAAGAATACGGCGGTCATCATCAATGAATTCGGCGAGGTCGGGCTCGATCACGAGCTGATCCGCACCGGCGACGAGACGGTGGCATTGCTGGAAAGCGGCTGCGTCTGTTGCACGCTCCGCAGCGACCTGGCCGATACGCTGAAGGAGCTGTTCCTGAAGCGGGTCAAGGGCCAGATCCCCGAGTTCGACCGGGTCATCGTCGAGACCACGGGTCTCGCCGACCCGGCCCCTCTGCTCCACACCCTGATCGTCGAGCCGATGACGGCGGCGCGTTACCGGCTGGAGGGCGTCGTCACCACCATCGACGCGGTCAATGCCGATGCCGAGATGGATGTGCATCGCGAGGCGGTGAAACAGGCCGCGGTCGCCGACCGGATCGTGCTGACCAAGACCGACATCGCCAAGCCCGAGATGGTCGAGCGGGTGCTGACGCGCCTGAAGGAGATCAACCCGGCGGCCGTGCCGATCGTGGCCAGCCACGGCGAGGTGCATCCGGACCAGCTGTTCGGCATGTCGCTCGACGAGCGCGGCGACCGGCTGGAGGCCTGGCTCGCCGCCGACGCCTATGCGGGCGCCCACGATCATGATCACCACGACCACAATCATCACCATCACGATGGCATCGAGAGTTTCGCGCTGGCCTATGCCGAGCCGCTCGATTGGGATGCCATCGCCGAGGCGCTCGACCGGCTGGTCTCGATCTCGGGCGAGAAGATCCTGCGGGTGAAGGGCATCCTCGACATCGTCGGCAACGACAAGCCGGTCGTGGTCCATGGCGTCCAGCACCTGTTCCACCCGCCGAGCCAGCTCGCCGGCTGGCCCGAAGGCGTAACGCGCAACAGCCGGCTGGTGTTCATCACCCACGGCCTGAAACGCGAGGTGATCCAGCGCAGCCTGGACATGTTCCTGGACCGCGCGCGCCTCTAGCCCGGCTCGGGCCCGACGTAGCGCGCCCGGGGCCGGATCAGGCGGTTCTGGGCCGCTTGTTCCAGCGCGTGGGCCAGCCACCCGGCGGTGCGGCCGATGGCGAACAGGCCCTCCGCCGATCCTGTCGGCAACCCCAACTGCCGGGCGAGCGCCACCAGTCCGACGTCGATCGTCGGCAATTGGCCGGTGAGATCTGCAACGGTGCAGACCAGCACGCGGGTACGCTCGTCCGGCTCAGCGAGCGCCAGCAGCGCCGAACCGCGGGGATCGCCGGCCGGATAGAGCGGGTGGCCGAAGCCCGGAACGGTTTCGCCACGGGCGACCCGGCCGGCGATCAGCCGTTCCGGATTGCCGTCGCGGTCCAGCTCGGCGAACAGCCTCTCGACCCGCCCGGTCATGCCGCCATGGCGAGGCCCCGACAGCGCCGCGAGCCCGCCCAGCAAGGCTGCCGGCAAAGACGCGCCGGTCGAGGCGATGCAGCGCACGGTGAAGGTCGAGGCGTTCAATTCATGATCGGCCGACAGCACCAGCGCCGCGCGCAGCTTGTCGGCGCCCAGGTTATCCAGCCCCCAATTCTCGGCCAGCATCTGGTGGACCGGTAAAGCCGTGGGTGGCCGGCCGAGCGCCGCGGCCGCGATCAGCCGGACCAGCCCCGCCGCTTCGGGCCAGAGCCGGGCCGCCGTGCGTCGCCAGGACGGCAGCGTCGGCGGGACCAGCGCCAGCAACGCCTGGGCCCGGTCAAGCGGCGCCAGGGCGCTCAGCAGCGGCAAGACCGGCGCCCAGGTCGGCGGCATAGGCGGGGCCGGCGCCTCAAACGGATCGGCCGTGCCGCAGTCCCACAGCAAGCGTGCCGTCGCCTCGATCGTCGCGGTGCCGGCAAGGCCGAGCGCATCCCGGCCGCGATAGAACAGCCGGCTGTCGGCGATCAGCGAGACGCCGGAATCCAGCACCGGCAGGCCCCAGTCGAGCGTCGCTTCCGCCACTTTCTCCGGCCGGCGCCCTCGTGCCTTGCGCTGGCGCAGGGTGTCGATGTCGACGCGGCGATAGAGCCGGCGCCGCGGGTCGCTCGGGTCCGGCTCGGCCCGGATCTGACCGCGGCTGACATAGGCATAGAGCGTCGCCCGCCCGACGCCCAACAGCGCCACCGCCTCGCCCGCACCGATCAGGTCAGCCACGATCCCGCCTCGTATATTGATAGAATGAATCAATATTGACGATATTAGCAGCCTGCCCGATCTGTGACGAGTAACGAGTTTGGAGCATCGCCATGTCGACAGCATCGGATGGGTTGGAAGGCATCGTCGCGGCAGAAACCGTGCTGAGCCATGTGGATGGCGAGCAGGGTCGCCTGATCTTTCGCGGCCACGACATCGAGGAACTGGCCGGCCACGTCAGCCAGGAAGCGACGGCGGCCTTGCTGTGGGGCGGTTTCGCCGCAGCGGAGCCGGGGGAGATCGCCAAGGCACTGGGTGCTGCGCGTGGGACGGCGTTCGAGATCGCCCAGCCGCTGCTGCCGGTCGCGCGCAGCTTAAGTCCGGTCGAGGGGCTGCGCCTGCTGCTGGCGGCCCTGCCCGACACGGCAGCCATTCCGCATCACGTGCTGGCGACGGCCGCCGTGCCCAGTTTCGTCGCAGCCCTGGAGCGCGATCGCCTAGGCCAGGCCCCGATCGAGCCCGACGCATCCCTGTCCCAGGCGGCGGATTTCCTGCGCATGCTGCGTGGTACGCCGGCGGAGCCGGCCCATGTCGCGGCGCTCGAGACCTATCTGGTCACGGTCGCCGACCATGGGCTGAACGCCTCGACCTTCACCGCCCGCGTCGTTGCCTCGACCCGGGCCGGCATGTTCTCGTCGGTGGTCGCGGGCTTGTGCGCGCTCAAGGGCCCTTTGCATGGCGGCGCGCCCGGACCGGTGCTCGACATGCTGGACGCGATCGGCAGCGAGGACCGGATCGAGCCCTGGCTGGAACAGGCGATCGGCCGGGGCGAGCGGTTGATGGGCTTCGGCCATCGGGTCTACCGCGTCCGCGATCCGCGCGCCGATGTGCTGAAGGGCGTGGCGCTCACGCTGCGCGGCGGCGCCAACCGCATCCGCTTCGCCGAGGCGGTCGAGGCCGGCGCGCTCCGCGTGCTAGCGCGCCTCAAACCCGGCCGGCGCCTCGATACCAATGTCGAGTTCTATACGGCACTGGTGCTGGAGGCGCTGGCCCTGCCCCGGGAATTGTTTACGCCGATCTTCGCGGTCGGCCGTGTCGTCGGCTGGACCGCCCATGTCCTGGAGCAGGTCCAGGGCGGGCGCATCATCCGCCCGGCATCGGCCTATGTCGGCCCGATGCCCCGGGCCGCGGCCTAACCCAGCAGCTGCCGCATCAGCGGCCCGACCGCGGCGATCGCGGGCAGTGTCGCGAGGTCGGCCAGGCCGAACCAGCCGACCTCGGCGGCATCGTCACCGGCAACCGGTTCGCCGGTGACATCCTGCATCAGCACGACGATGAGCGTGTAGTGGTAGCGGATGCGGCCGGCCGCATCCCGATCGATGGCATCGAGCGTCGAGACCGCTTGGCCGCCGGCGGCGGCGAGCCCCGTCTCCTCGGCCAATTCCCGGCGCGCGCCATCGACCACCGTCTCGCCCAGTTCCTGAATGCCGCCCGGAAAGCCCCAGCGGTCTTTGTTGGGTTCCTTCGCCCGGCGGACCAGCAGGAAGCGATCGCCCCGGCGAACGATTGCAAGCAGACCGACCATCGGCAGGGTGGGATAAGTACGGCTCATGGCCCCGACTATGGGCGGTGGCGCCGATCCCGTCAAAGCCGCGGCCAGAGTGCTGCGACTGTCACAATCCATGAGGTAGCATCGTTCGGGCACGAACGTTGGGGGCTGGCGCATGAAGGCGCTGTGGATCGGCTGCTGCATTCTGTGGGCAATGGGGCCCGGCACCGTGTTGGCCGGCGATCTGATCGCGGTCGATGCCGCCGATGCCCCGTTCATGTACGAGGTCGACGGCCACGCGGCCGGCCTCTATCCGCTGGCGGTCATCGAGGCCTATCGCCGGATGGGCATGGAGGTCGCGATCGCCGCCGTGCCCTGGAAGCGCGCACTCGACGGTGCCGACAATGCGCTGAACGGTGTCGCCGGGCTCTACAAGACCGAGGAGCGGCTGAAGAAATACGACTATTCCGACAAGCTGTTCGATGAAGTCGTGATGATCTATGCCCGCAAAGGCCATGGCTTTGCCTACGCCACGATCGAGGATCTGAAGGGCCGTTCCGTCGGCGTCATCCGCGGCTGGAGCTACGGCGACGCATTCGACGCTGCCCGGCGCGACGGCTTGTTCACCGCAGAGGAAGCCGCGGGCGACGAGCAGAATTTCGCCATTCTCGACGCGGGTCATATCGATTGCATTCTCGCCATCCGCGAGGCGGCGGCAGCCGCGATCGCGAGCCACGGCTGGCAGGAACGGTTCGAGGCGCTGGCCGTCCCTTTGTCGAAGAACCCGTCCTATGTCGCGTTCAACAAGTCGGCCGGCAAGCAGGAGGAGTTGAGACGGTTGGACGCGGCCATCGCGGCCATGCGCGCCGACGGCAGTTTCGACCGGTTGATCGAGACCGCGATCAAGCCGGTCACCGTCGCACCCTGACTATTCGCGGAGGATTCTGCCTGGCCGATTGGTCTCGCGCTCGATTCAGCCTGCGGTCGTACCGGCCCGGCCGATCGTTTTATGATTAAGCAATAAAAAAACCCCCGAGGCCGTCGCCCCGGGGGTTTGAATCGGAAAGAACCGACCCGTCGATTACGACTGGGTAGCGGCCTTCTTCTTCGTCGACTTCTT
>Ga0302314_10000416_pt1 | contig 78549 bp, 75 predicted proteins | sample III_Palsa_N2_3_FD_200533 | JGI IMG/M metagenome (GOLD analysis project Ga0302314, IMG submission 200533) | Peat permafrost microbial communities from Stordalen Mire near Abisko, Sweden - III_Palsa_N2_3 | ecosystem: Environmental > Terrestrial > Soil > Palsa > Peat permafrost | place: Sweden...
GGGCTGTATGCCGACAAGAATGCCGGCACGGGCAAGACCGTCACTGTGACGGGTCTGGCGCTCGACAATGGCAATTACACGCTGGCCTCGACCAGCATCTCGGGTCCGGTCGGGGTCATCGACCCGGCCGTGCTGACGGCAGGCCTGACCGGGACGGTCGAGAAGACCTACGACGGATCGACTGCCGTGACGTTGACGGCTGCCGATTTCAGCTTGAGCGGCATGGTCTATGGCAGCGATCAGGTCGGGGTCCATTGGGTGACGGGGGCCTACGCTGACAAGAACGTCGGCTCGGGCAAGTTGGTCACGGTCAGCGGCCTGTCGCTCGATAGTGGCAACTATGTCCTGTCGGCCAGCACGGCGTCGGCGGCCATGGGCGTGATCGATCCGGCAGTATTGACCGCGAGCCTGACCGGGACAGTCGAGAAGACCTACGACAGCACCACGGCCGCGACCTTGGGGCCGGCGAACTACTCGGTGAGCGGCACGGTTTACGGGGATGACATTGTCACGCTGAACAACCCGGCGAGCGGGCTTTACACTGACAAGAATGCTGGTTCGGGCAGGACCGTCACCGTGACCGGTCTGGCGCTCGACAATGCCAATTACACGCTGGCCTCGACCAGCATCTCCGGCCCGGTCGGGGTCATCGATCCCGCGATCCTGACGGCAGGCCTGACCGGGACGGTCGAGAAGACTTACGACAGCACCACGACGGCAACGCTGGCGGCCGGCAATTACACGCTGACCGGCACGATCTATGGCGGCGACACGGTCACTCTGAACAATCCGGCGAGCGGCCTCTATGCCGACAAGAACGCGGGAACCGGCAAGACCGTCACCGTGACGGGCCTGGCGCTCGACAATGGTAATTATTCGTTGGCCGCCAGCACCGTCTCTTCGGCGGTTGGGGCAATCGATCCGGCAGTGCTGACCGTGGGCCTGACCGGCGTGGTCGAAAAAAGCTATGACGGCACGGATGTGGCGACGCTCGCGACATCGAACTACAGGCTATACGGCACCATCTACGCGGGCGACACAGTTACCCTCAACAGCCCCGTGAGCGGTGCCTATGCCGACAGGAATGCCGGCACGGGCAAGACCGTCAGCGTCATCGGTCTGGCGATCGACAATCAAAACTACGTGCTGAGCGCGACCGGTGCCGCCGCCGCGGTCGGCACGATCGATCCGGCGATCCTCACCGCGAGCCTGGTCGGCGCGGTCGCCAAGACCTATGACGGTACGGCGACGGCGAGCCTGACGGCATCGAACTATATGTTGGGCGGCACAATCTACACCGGTGACACGGTCACTCTGAACAACCCGACGACCGGCCTTTATGCCGACAAGAACGCCGGTACGGGCAAGATCGTAACGGTCGCCGGTCTGGCGCTCGACAACGGCAATTATGCGCTGGCCTCGGCAGGAACGTCGGCCGCGATCGGCCGCATCGATCCCGCAACCTTGAGCGTCAGCCTGATCGGTAGCGTGGTGAAATCCTACGATGGCACCTCGGCTGCGGCTTTGACGGGGGCCAACTATATGCTCGGCGGCACAATCTATGGCGGCGACACGGTCACTCTGAACAATCCGACGACCGGCCTCTATGCCGACAAGAACGCTGGCACGAGCAAGTTCGTGAGCGTGACCGGACTGGCGCTCGACAATCCGAACTATGCGCTGAATACGGCCAGCGTCGCCGCCGCGATCGGTACGATCGATCCAGCCATACTGAACGCCAGCCTCGTGGGCACGGTCGAAAAAACCTATGACGGCACCATGGTGGCCGCGCTCGGATCGGCAAACTATGCGCTCGGCGGCACGGTCTATGCCGGCGACACGGTCACCCTGAACACTCCGGCGGGCGGGCTTTATGCCGACAAGAATGCCGGTTCTGGCAAGATGGTGAGCGTAACTGGCCTCACTCTCGACAACCCGAACTATGCACTGGCCTCGACCAGTGTCGGCGCCGCGATCGGTGCGATCGATCCGGCGGTCTTGACGGCAAGTCTGGTCGGTACGGTCTTGAAGACTTACGACGGCACCGCGACCGCGACGCTGACGGCGTCGAACTACGCGCTCGGCGGTACCGTCCATGCCGGTGACACGGTCACCTTGAACGACCCGACAAGCGGATTTTACGTCGACAAGGACGCCGGCACGAGCAAGCGCGTGAGCGTGAGCGGGCTGGCGCTCGACAATTCGAATTATACGCTCGCCTCTACCAGCGTCGTCGGCGGCATCGGCACCATCAAACAGGCGCCGCTGACCGTAACGGTCAATGATGCCACCCGTTCGGTCGGCCAGGACAATCCGGCCTTCACCGTGCGGCTCGCGGGCCTCGTGGCAACCGACGGACCGACCGTCCTGTCCGGACTCACGATCACGACCACAGCCACGGCGACGTCATCCGCAGGCACCTATGTCCTGACCTCCGCCGGCGGTACCGCGGTCGATTATTTCGTCGCGATGCGGATCGATGGCATGCTGACTGTATCGCCGCCGGCGGTTCGCGACTCCGTCAATATCATGACGCCCGGCTATGGGGCCATCCTGGCGATCAGTTCCCAGGTATCCCAGGATGACGCCGTCCATAGCGGCAGCTCCGAACTGTGCGCACCTGGCTCGACCAAATGCCGCTGACAGTCGCGGAATAGCCGACGCTCCCGAATTTCTAGCGACGGATTTCCATCGGGCGCCAATGTCGGCGGGTTAAGCGATTGCCTTGCGCTGGATCAAGGCGGACGGCCCCGCGGCATAGGATCTTCGCAGCCAGATCTTGCTCTTGGGAAAGAACGGCAGATGCTGCGAAGAATCCTGGTGCCGATGGAATCGACCCTGGCGGGCGAGGCCCGCCTCGATGTCGCGATTTCGCTCGCACGCCGGCATGGCGCGGCCCTGACGTTGCTGCAAGTGCTCGGCCGCGGTGTTGAGATCGGGTGCAATATCGACGCCCTGCTTGCCGCCGAGAACGCAGCCCAGGCCCTCAGGGATCGGATCGAACGCGAAGGTGTCCGGGCCGAATGGCGCAGCAGTCCCCGCGTAGCAGATGTCGGGCGGATCTACGCGAAGCAGGCCGACCTGACGATCCTTGGGCGGCTCGACGCCCAAGCCATGCCGGACGTGCCGCCCGAAAGTGTCGTGCTCACATCCGGGCGACCGATCCTCGTCCTGCCGGGCGAAGGGCCGTTCGCGACGATCGGAACGCGGGTCGTGATTGCCTGGGACGGCAGCCGCGAAGCCAGCCGCGCCGTGCGCGACGCGCTGCCGCTGATGGCTGCGGCCAGATCGGTGACGGCGCTTTCCGTCAATCTGTCCGAAGCCGGACAGGATTGTCCTCTAGCAGGCTGTTGAAAAACTCGTAGCGAGGCGGCTTGGGTCATGATTCAATCTCGGTGGTAGGATTTCGGCCGAGGGATCATGCGGGGATCGGACAAGCGGTCTGGGGAGCTTTTCTCCTACATCGATCTTGAGCAGCGGGTCCGGCCCGACCATCCGCTGCGGGCGATCCGGTCGCTGACCGAAGCAGCTCTGGCCTCATTGTCGTCCGACTTCGCCGGGCTCTATTCCGGCATGGGGCGGCCGTCGATCGCGCCGGAAATGCTGCTGCGGGCGATGCTGTTGCAGGCGTTCTACTCGATCCGTTCGGAACGGCAGCTCATGGAGCGGCTGGAATTCGACCTGCTGTTCCGCTGGTTCGTCGGGCTTGGCATCGATGATCCGGTCTGGGACCATTCGACCTTTTCAAAAAACCGCGACCGGCTGCTGGACGGCGAGATCGCGGCGAAGTTCCTGGCCGCCGTGCTGGCGCAGCCTCGGGTGAAGCGTCTCTTGTCGAGCGAGCACTTCTCGGTCGATGGCACCTTGATCGAGGCCTGGGCGTCGATGAAGAGCTTCAAGCCAAAGGACCCGCCAGACGGTGGCGACCCAGGCGGCGGGCGCAATGCGCCGGTTGACTTCAAGGGGCAGAAGCGATCGAACGAGACCCATCGCAGCACGACCGATCCGGACGCCCGGCTCTACCGCAAGGGGCCGGGCATGGAGGCCAAGCTCTGCTTCATCGGCCATGGGCTGATGGAGAACCGTTCCGGTCTCGTCGTCGATGCGCGCCTCACCCGCGTCTCAGGCCATGCCGAACGGCTGGCAGCGCTCGACATGATCGAGCGCTGCGCGAACCGCCCGAAGGCCATCACGCTGGGTGCCGACAAGGGCTACGACGCCGCCGACTTCGTCGAGGAATTGCGGGCCTTGAACGTGCGGCCGCACGTGGCGCGCAACACCAGCGGGCGCCGTTCGGCGATCGACGGGCGGACAACACGCCATTGGGGCTATGAGGCAAGCCAGCGCATCCGTAAGCGGATCGAGGAGGTCTTCGGTTGGATGAAGACCGTGGCCGGCCTGCGCAAGACTAAGCTCAGGGGCCTGCCTAGGGTTGACTGGGCCTTCACCTTCGCGGCGGCCGCCTACAACCTGATCCGCATCCCGAAGCTGATCGGGGCGGCATCATGAGCGCCTCGGCCAACTGCCAACTGCTCGGCCGCTGGCGGATCGTCGAAGCCGATCTCTGGGATCGCAGCTTCCTCGACCTCTGCGGCCCGGCCTACATCCTCTTCGAGACCGGCGGCCACGGCGAGTTCGCCTTCGGCGCGGTCCAGGGCGGAATGGACCTCCAATACGGCAAGCGCACCACGTTCTTCACCTGGCAGGGATTCGACGAAATGGACGAGACCTCAGGCTCCGGATCGGCCGAACTGGAGGACGACGGCACCGTCGAGATCGAACTGTCGTTCCACAATGGCGACGATGCTGTCCTCAAAGCCGTCCGCGAGTGACTTCTTCAACAGCCTGCTAGGCGCTCTCATCGGCTTTCTGCGCGATCACGGCATCCACGCCGCGTTCGAGGAAGTGATCGATCCCGATCAATCGATCGCGGCCACGTTGCTCTCGCGGTGCGCCGACCTGGAGGCCGATCTTCTGGTCATGGGCGCCTACGGCCACTCGCGCCTTCGGGAATTCGTGCTCGGCGGCGCCACGCGGCAAATGCTCCAGGACACGACGCTGCCCCTGGCCATGTCGCACTAGCTTCCCGTCCGGCGGTCGAAATGCCGGCAGGTTATGAAATCAGGAGGATGACAAATGCTTGAAGAACGGGAACGCGCCATCGAGGCGAAATTCGCGCACGATGAATCCGTCCGCTTTGCGGTCCAGGCACGACGCGCCAAGCTGTTCGGCTTGTGGGCCGCCCACCGCCGTCAGCAGAGTGGCTTGGCCGCACACCACTACGCGCTCGGGCTCGTCACCGATCTCGGCCTCCGCCAAGACGATGCGCTGTTGCACAGGGTTACGACGGACCTGATCGCCGCCGGCACGCCCATCTCCGACCAGGAAATCGCCGCGGCCTTGCGGATGGCGACCGTCCGCGCCGTCGCGATCGTGATTGGCCGTGGAGCGTCGGAGATCTGATGCCGAGGCCGTTGCCTGTGCCAGGAAAGCTGCGCGGCGGAATAGATGCGCGCGCCGGCGCCCTGCCCGAAATGGATCGTATTCGGGCATGCTATAGCGACGATAATTCACGGCCAATTTCATAGATATTTCAGTGGAACTGCTTGGTCCAGGCCGACGCCGGGCACCGGGCCGTAGCGACCTAGGTCGGCCATGACAAGCCCGCGCGCGCTTTCCATCAAGACCGGCATCGATGTCGAGCGGCTTGACGTCGGCGATTTCCGGCGCGGGAGCGCTCGGTCGGACCGATCGACGTGCCGGTCAACCGTGCGGATCCCGGCTCGTCATGTCAATTCGCCCCGAATCAATGAGCCACAGGACCGTTGCCGAGGCTGACGCTGATGGCATCGACGTAGAGGCCGTACCATTGCCAGGCGAACCCGCGCATCAGATCCTGGATCGCCCGCACATTCGAAAGCGCGCCGTCGGCGCCGCTGCGCAATGCGGACGCATAATTCTGGGCCGCGGCCAGCGGATCGGTTCCCGTCGTGAGAGCGGCGGCGCTCTTGGCGATGCCGTTGCCTTCTGCCTGCACCAGGTCGAACTGCTTGGAGACGATATCGGTCACGGTCTTGGCGACCAGATCGGTCGTTGCCGTCAGCATGACCGCATGACGCCGGCTGGCATCCAGCAGCGACACGGGATCGAGAGGCGACAGGCATTCGTCCTGGGTGCCGTGGGGAGACTTGGTCATGATCCTGAACTCCTGTGTGCCGTTATCGGCAGGGTCAGGAAAACACGGGGACAGGTCATCGGGCATTGACCCAGATCAAGGTCCCGTCGAAAGGCTTCGCCGAGGATGCGTTCCAGTCACTCAAGCCGGAGCCGGATCATGACATTCCGCACCGTTCTCGCCGTCATCGACGGCACCGCCGCTCCGGGCCTATCCCTGACCGATCGTTCAGGCGGGACGAGTGCCATCCTGATCGAGGAGGCCGCACGACGCGGCGCCCATCATGTGGTCAGGCATGCGGCGCGGCCCGTCCTGTTCGCCCATTGACCTGGATCATGACAATAGAACCTTCCAAGGCGGCTGCGGGGCTCTTTCCCACGGTATCGCCGCCAATCTCCGCGGGCGTGGATTTCGCCGAGTTTCGCCAGCTCTGGGCGATCGACGCGGCAACGCTGGGTCGCCTGAAGCAGCTGCAGCCGATCATCGACGCGGCGCTGGATGGCTTGGACGAGAAATTCTACGAACCGCTATTCGCCGCCGAGCCGATCCGTCTGCTGATGCGGGATCCGGCCGTTCGTGAGCGCGCCATCAACGCGATGGCCGCCCACTGGCGCGCCTTGCTGAGCGGCGAGTTGTCGAACGAAACCCTGGTCCGGGCCGTCCTGGTCGGCCGGCGTCATTTGGAACTGGGGGTGAGCGAGCAGCATATGCTGGTCGCGAGCCAGCATCTGTTGAGCCGCCTCATCCCGGCCATCATCGACGCCAAAGTGCCGGAGCTTGCCAGCGCGATCGAGGCGGTGGTCCGCATCATCAGGCTGAGCGTCTCGATCAGCATGAAATCCCAAGCCGAGGCGGCGGGGCGCGCGGCATCGGCCGAGGATGTCCGGCGCGAGACCGACCGGTTGCGCGATGACCTGCACGCACTCGAGCAATTCGCCTATGTCGATGCGCTGACCGGCCTGTTCAATCGCCGGCATTTCGACCAGTCGCTGGCGGCGGCGATCGCCCATGCGCTCCGGCATGCCGAGCCGCTGTGCCTGATCATGGCGGATATCGACCGCTTCAAACGGGTGAACGATCTCCATGGCCATCTGGCCGGGGATGTCGTGCTGAAAACGCTTGGCGGCGCCATGGCCGAATTGGTGCGCCGGGACGATATTCTCGTCCGTTTCGGCGGCGAGGAATTCGCCATGATCCTGCCCGCGACCACAATCGACGAGGCGGTTTTATGTGCGGAGCGCATGCGGCAGGCCGTCGACACCCTGTCGGTACCGATCGGCGAACAAGCACCGATCCACGTGACACTCAGCCTGGGCGTCGCGAGCTTTCTCTGGGATGAAACGACGGACAGCCTGATCGCGGCGGCGGATGCGGCGCTCTATCGCGCGAAGCAACTCGGCCGAAACCGGGTCGAGGTCCGACCCGAGTCGAACGTCAATCCCCCCAGCCTTCCGCAATCTCGGCGAGCTTCTCGGCATTGAGCCTGATCTCATTTCCGGCGCCGAGCCGGATGGTGCCCTCGGCCTTGAGCTTGCTGATGGTGCGGCTGACCGTTTCGATCGTCAGCCCCAGATAGTCCGCCATATCGGCGCGGGTCATCGGGAGAACGATCGGATTGGCGGGGCGGCCGAGACGGAGCGCGCGATCGGACAGTTGGATGAGGAAGCTGGCCACACGCTCCTTCGCCGATTTCCGCCCAAGCGACAGCATCTGCTCCTGGGCGATCGCCAGCTCATCGGACGCGCGTTCGCGCAGCCGGAAGGCCATGTTGGGGAAGCGGTCGAGCAGCGCTTCGAACTTGCGGCGCTCGAACCGGCAGGCAACGGTCGGCACGATCGCTTCGACGCTATAGGCATAGGTGTCGCGGACGGCGAGGCCGATGAAATCGCCGGGAAACAGGAAGCCCACGATCTGCTGGCGGCCATCGGGCAGCAGTTTGTACAGCTTCACCGAACCGGACGTGACATTGAAGAAGCAGGCCGCGTCGTCGCCCTCGGACGCCAGCATGCCATGGGCGGGGAGATGGCTCGTCGTGATGACGGCGGCAAGCTGACCCAGGAATTGTTCGTCGACGCCCATGCAGACGCTGAGATGGCGCGTGTCGCAATGCCCGCAGGGGTCCACCAAGCGGCAGGCGGCCGCGAGCACGGGAGAAACTTCTGTGGGGGGATTGACCGTCATCGAGCGATGCCTTGGCTGAGTGCATTGATCCACAACAATAATGCGTCGATCGGGAAGATCATTTGATCCAGGTCAAGGATCTGAAACCGAACGCGGCACAGCCTCCCGGGCATGACACCGCTCACAGCCGCCCCTCTGAAGCTGCATGAAATTGGCCGGGCATTTCCGCTCGTCCAACTGCTGATGCCGTCGATCGATCTGCGCCGATGGGACCGGTTTGCCCGGAGATTTCTACGGTCTTCCGGACGGCGCGGCATCCTGGCCATCCGCGACCACCGGGGCAACATCCGCGGCCTCGCGGTGTTTTGGCGGCAGCTGGATCTCTCCGGCCAGGTGCTGCTGGCCGATCCCGTCCTGTTCGTCGATTTGCTGGACGCGACCGAGGTTGGGCTGGCCCTGATCGCGGCGCTCGAGGCCAAGGCGCGCGAGGTCGGATGCGACGAGGTACGGGTCAGCATGCTCGACCATCCGGGCCACGACTGGCCGCTGCCGCCGGGGGCGGCCCATATCGAAATGCGCCGGCGCTTCACCAGCGCCCTGCCGGCGAACGAAGCCGGTCGCTAGCCAGGCATCTGCCGACCACTTGATCCAGATCAAAGCGGCGGCGCCCCCGGCACGGGCATGTTCCGGGTCATGTTCCGTCATCCGCTCACACGCGATCTCGCCCGCCTCTCGGTCGTCAAGCTGGCGATCCTCGCGCTGATCTACGCCCTGTTCTTCTCGCCCTCGCACCGCCTGCCGATCGATCCGGCCGAACGGATCGCAGGGTCGGCCCCGCCCTCCGCCAACGCCCGGTGATCAAATGGATCTTGTCGAACTTTCCCGCCTGCAATTCGGCCTGACCGCCATGTATCACTTTCTGTTCGTGCCGCTGACGCTGGGCCTGTCGGTTCTGCTCGCGATCATGGAGAGCGTCTGGGTCATGACCGGCCGGACGATCTGGCGCGACATGGTGAAGTTTTGGGGCATGCTGTTCGGCATCAACTTCGCCATGGGTGTCGCTACAGGCATCACCATGGAGTTCCAGTTCGGCACGAACTGGGCCTATTACGCCCACTATGTCGGTGACATCTTCGGCGCGCCGCTGGCGATCGAAGGGCTGATGGCCTTCTTTCTCGAGGCGACCTTCGTCGGCCTGTTTTTCTTCGGCTGGGACAAGCTGACAAAGTTGCAGCATCTGGTCGTCACCTGCCTGCTGGCGCTCGGCACCAATCTTTCGGCGCTGTGGATCCTGATCGCGAACGGTTGGATGCAGCATCCGGTCGGCGCCCGCTTCAATCTCGACACGATGCGCATGGAGGTGACCGACTTCGCCGCGGTGATCTTCAACCCGGTCGCCCAGTCGAAGTTCGTCCATACGGTCAGCGCCGGCTATGTGACCGGCGCGATCTTCGTGATGGCGATCAGCGCCTGGTATCTGCTGAACGGGCGGCATCGGCCGCTGGCACTGCGCTCCATGACCGTTGCCGCCAGCTTCGGCCTGGCCTCGGCCCTGTCGGTCGTGGTGCTGGGCGACGAGAGCGGCTACACCGCCGGCGAGAACCAGAAGATGAAGATCGCCGCCATCGAGGCGATGTGGCACACGGAGGCGGCGCCGGCCAGCTTCACCGTGTTCGGCGTGCCCGACCAGGCAGCCCAGCGCACGCGCTACGAGATCCGTCTGCCCTGGATGCTGGGCCTGATCGCAACCCGATCGATCGACAAGCCGGTCGCCGGCATCGACGAGCTCGTCGCCCATGCGGAAGACCGCATCCGCAGCGGCATGGTCGCCTATGGCGCGATGCAGGCTTTGCACAAGACGCCGGGCGACCCGGCCGAGCTGCAGAGCTTCGAGGCCCATGTCGATGACCTGGGCTACGCGCTGCTGCTGAAGCGCCATACGCCGGAGCCGGCGACGGCAAGCGATCTGCAGATCAAGGCGGCCGCTCTGGACACCGTCCCGCCGGTCCTGCCGCTGTTCTGGAGCTTCCGGATCATGGTGGCCCTGGGCTTCTTCTTCATCGCGCTGTTCGGCGCGGCCTTCTGGTTCGCCTCGACCGGCCGGCTGGAGCGCTACCGGCCGTTCCTTTGGATCTGCCTGCTGGGGCTGCCGACCCCGTGGATCGCTGCCGAACTGGGCTGGTATGTGGCCGAAGGCGGCCGCCAGCCCTGGACCATCGACGGCGTGCTGCCGACGTTCCTGTCCGTCTCCAGCGTGCCGGTCTCGAACCTCTGGCTCTCGCTCGGTGGCTTCGTGCTGTTCTACTCCTCGCTCGCCGTCGTCGATCTGTTCCTGATGATCCGAACGGTTCGTCATGGACCGGCGGAGGCTGCCGATCTGGCCGGAATTTCGCCCGCCTTCCTCACCAATTCCGCTGCGGAGTGACCCCCCATGCTCGATTATGAGATGCTTCGTCTGCTCTGGTGGGCACTGCTGGGCGTCCTGCTGATCGGCATCGCCGTGATGGACGGCTTCGATCTGGGCACCGCGATCCTGTTGCCGTTCATCGGCCGCACGGACATGGAGCGGCGGATCGTCATCAACACGATCGGCCCGGTCTGGGAAGGCAACCAAGTCTGGCTGATCCTGGGCGCCGGTGCGATCTTCGCCGCCTGGCCGCCGATCTATGCGGTCGCTTTCTCCGGCTTCTATCTCGCCATGCTGCTGTTGCTATCCGCCCTGATCCTGCGGCCGGTCGGGTTCAAGTTCCGCAGCAAGATCGCCGATCCGCGCTGGCGCTCGTTCTGGGACTGGGCCCTGTTTTTCGGCGGCCTGGTGCCGGCGCTCGTCTTCGGCGTCGCGTTCGGCAATGTGCTGCAAGGCGTGCCGTTCCGGTTCGACGAGACCCTGCGCATGAGCTACGAGGGCACGCTGTGGCAGCTGTTCAACCCGTTCGCGCTGCTGTGCGGTCTGGTCAGCGTGACGATGCTGACCATGCATGGGGCGGCCTGGCTCGCCGGCAAGACCGAGGCCCCGGTCCAAGGGAGGGCCCGACGGACCGTCACGGTATCGGCATTGCTGCTGGTCGTGCTGTTCGTCATCGGCGGCCTATGGGTGGGATCGATCGACGGTCTGAAGATCGTGAGCGAAATCGTGCCGGGCGGCCCCTCCAACCCGCTGCGCAAGGTGGTCGAGCATGCGCCCGGCGCCTTGCTGACGAACTATGGTCTATCGCCGTGGACCGTGACGGCGCCCGTTCTGGCGATCTTGTGCGCGCTCGGTACGGCGGCGCTCGCCTTCGGTGGCCGCAATGGCCTGTCGCTCCTCACCAGCGGGCTTAGCATCGCCGCCATCATCGCGACGGCCGGGCTCAGTCTGTTCCCCTTCATGCTGCCGTCGTCCATCGATCCGGTTTCCAGCCTGACGGTCTGGGACGCGTCGTCGAGCCGGACGACGCTGGGCATCATGACGGTGGCGACGGCGATCTTCCTGCCCCTGATCCTCGTCTATACCGGCTGGGTCTATCGCGTGCTGCGCGGGCCGGTGACCGCCGAGAGCATTCAGAACAACTCGCATACGGCCTATTGAGGAGACGAGCATGTGGTACTTTACCTGGGTTCTGGGCTTGGGCTTCGCCTGCGCCTTCGCGGTGCTGAACGCCATGTGGCTGGAATTGCGGCCGGTGCCGCAGCCCGCTCGTCGGCCGGATAGGCCATCGTGATACGAGCCTTTTCCTTACTGTTATCGCTGGGCGCCACCGTCGTCCTGACGGTGGCGCCGTTTCTGGTCGCCCGGCAGATGACGCCGGCGGCCCACGCGATCTTGCCCTTCCTGCTGCTCGGAATATCGGCGGGCTTCGTCCACGGCCTGGGCTATATCCCCCGCCTGCGGTTTATGCGCGCCGTGGCGTCGCCCTACTGCGCATGGCCGCTGATGGCCGGCTCCCTGTTCCTGCTCATTGTCCGATAGGTCGCTGTCAACGCTCGCGTGACGCAGTCTGAACCGTCATGTGATCGGCCGTTCCGGAAAGGCCAGCTCGTGGCGCGGTTTGACCTGGGTCAAGGCGGCACCCGCGCGCGGATGCTTTGATCGGATCGTCGGTCGTTGGCCGACGATCCGAAAGGCAAGCCGATGTCCATCCGTTCCATATTGGTCCCCCTGCTGCCGCGGGAAGAGCCCGCGCCGATGCTCAATGCCGCTCTGCAGATCGCGCGGCGGTTCGAGGGGCATCTGGACGCCTTGTTCATCGGCCCCGATGGGAATGAGGCGATTGCGGTGCCGCCGCCCCACGCCGGACAACCGATCACCCTCGATGAGGGTGAAGCGGCGCACCGCCTTGCCGCGACCGCCTCCCGGGTCCGTTTCGACGAGTGGTGTGAAGCCTCGACGCCGACCGGGGAGGCCGCGCACGCGGCAGCCTTGAAGACCACGACCAGATGGTTGGAGCAGACCGGCCCGATCGACCGGGTCCTGCCGGCCTACGGACGCCTGTCCGATCTGATCGTGCTGCATTATCCGACCCGGCACGTCGCAGAGTCCGACCGGGTGTTCACGGTCGCGACCTTCGCCACCGGGCGCCCGGTTCTGCTGGTCCGCCGGGAAGTTCCGAAGGACATCCTGCAGCACGTCCTGGTCGCCTGGGACGGCGGGCTGCCGGCGGCCCGCGCGCTCGCCGGCGCCATGCCGCTGCTGGCCGCGGCCGGGATGGTCACGATCTTCACCGCGCCCCCGCCCGACGGCACGCCCCTCATCGGACCGAGCGTCAGCGAAGCGCTGGCGCGGCACGGCATTCACAGCCAGCAGACCTGGGCTCATCGAAACGACGCATTGGCAGGCGATGCCATGCTGCGCGCGGCCAGCGAGCGCGGCGCCAGCCTGATCGTCATGGGCGCCAGAAACCACTCCCGACACCTGCCGTCGCAATTCGGCGGCATCACCCGGCACGTCCTGCATGACGGCAGCCTGCCGGTCTTGATGGCCCATTGAGGGCTTCCTTCCCACCGTCTCAAACTCACTGGAATCGAAATGTCGAAACACGTTCCCTTGGCGGCGGGCGCCGCCTTGCTGCTGGCTTTTGCCGGTCCCGCGTTCGCCCAAGACGCCGATCCCGGCATGACCGCCGGCACCATCCTCGTCCGCGCCCGCGCCATCGGCGTGCTGCCGGAAACGACCTCCAGCACGATCTCCGCGATCGGCGGCCATGTGGGCGCCACCGATACGTTCGAGCCCGAGCTGGATGGCAGCTACTTCTTCACGGACAATATCGCGGTCGAGGCGATCGCCGCGGTCACTCGCCACCGCATCACGGCACACGGAACCGCGGCCGGCGACGTCGATGTCGGAAAGGTGACCCTGCTGCCGCCGACCATCACCGCCCAGTGGCACTTCCTGCCGCACGAAGCGTTCGACCCCTATGTCGGTGCCGGCGTCAACTACACCTGGTTCTTCGATACCTCCGTGCCGCATACGGTGGTCAAGCAAGTCTCGTACGACGACGGGTTCGGCGCAGCCTTGCAGGCCGGCGTCGACTATCATCTCACCGGCCGCTGGTACGCCAATCTGGATGTGAAGCAGGTCTTCCTCAATACGACCGCCAAGATCAACGGCGGGGCGGTCCGCGCCAAGGTCGATCTCGATCCGACGATGGTCGGTGCCGGTATCGGCTACCGATTCTGAGAAGAGGCGACGGCGCAGTGCGCGGCCTGGCGCGCTGACAGGATCCATTCGGCCAAAGGGAACGCGCGCGATCGAGGTGGTGACGACGGCGGCTTCAGGTCTAGAATGCGGATGGTTCTTTGCTCGCCGTTTGGGGATTTCGATCCGATGGGTCCCGTCGCCGTTCCTGCCGCCGATGCGACCGTTTCGGCGGCTATTTCCCGGGCGCGTCAGGCTCTCGCCGCGGCACCGGACGCGCCGGAACCCCTGTTTGCGCTCTGCGCACTGCTGCTCGGGCAAGGGGACGCTTCAGCCAATGATCTGCTGCCGAAGCTGGAGCGGTTCCGCACCTACGCCCCCGGTTGGCTTCGGCTGGGCGAAGCGTTGTTCGCCGCCAGGCACATGGACGCCGCCGCGATCGCGTTCGGACGCGTGCTGGCTGCCGAGCCGGCAAATGCGCTCGGCCATGCCGGCCAAGGCCGGTGCCTGCGCGAACAAGGGCGTCTCAAGGAAGCGGCAGCGGCGTTCGAGCGCGCGGTGACCGTGATGCCCGGCTTCGCCAAAGCCTGGTTCCTGCTCGGGCTGGTGCGAGACGATCTGGGCGCACCCGATGCGGCCGCGGCCTATCGCGCCGCCCTCGATGTCGATCCCAGTCTCCACGAGGCGGCGCTCAATCTCGGCATCGCCTGCCAAGAGGCGAATGACATCGACGGGGCGCTGCTTGCCTATGGCCAGGCGTTCAAGACGCGGCCGGAATCGCTGGGCCGGATCGCCCATGCCCTGTCGTCGAGCCCGACCGGCTGCGTATTCCTGGATCTGGATGGGCTGCGTCAGACGCTGACGGCCCCTGCCTAACGTTTGACGCGGTAGCGCTTGCGATAGACGCCAGGTCCCGACAGCAGAGCGGCCGCCAGCTGGTCGTAGCGCTCGACCGCCGGCGGATCCATCCCTTCATGGACGAGGGAAAGCGGCTGGCGCGGCACAGGAAAACACTGGGCGATCGGCGTGCCCCGCGGCAGCACGCCCTCGAACCCGGTATCGGTCCATTGCGCCGGAAACAGAATGCCGACATCGGTGAAGCGATCGGCATCGACCAGGCCGGTCAGGAGCCGGAACGGCAGATCCATGCGATTGGCCGGATGCATGGCGAACAGCGACCAGCCCGGTTCCAGCTCGACGGTCCAGAAGCTGTTGAACTTTACGATCATCCGGCCCGGGGCATGGAAGGGCGATCCCTCCAGCTGTTCCGGAACATGGAAGCTCAACGGTGCGCGGGGGTGACGATGGCTGGCGAGCGGCGGCAGATCCCAGTGCCACGACAGCCGGCCATCCTGGACCGTGACGTCGCACGGCAGGGGCATCACGAAGCCGTGGGACATGGCGTCGACGAACGGCGGGCATTGCTTGACCGTCCGAAGCTCCTGACCATGCGCCTCTGAAAGGGCGGTCCGCTTCATCGAACGCAGCCAGTCAGGCAGTGCCTCCCGCGCCGGCATCGGGCGCGGGAGGGTATCAACCAGGGCCGGATCGCACCGAAAGACGATCCGCATCAGTCAACCTCTCAGGCTTTTTTGGGCGGCGTCGCCGGCCAGCTCTTGATCAGCGTATCGTAATCCACCGTCTCGCCCTGCGGCTTTTCGTTGGCGAGCTTGCGTTGCGGTGCCAGATTGCCGTCCTTTTCCGCCTGGGCGTACCAATATTCGGCGGTTTCCGGTTTGTTGAGCTTGGGCCCCAGCTTGCCTTGGACGCCGGACCGCTCCAGCCGCTCCATGATCGCATCCTGGTCGCGCGCCAGCCCGTCCATCGCCTGTTGCGGCGTCACCTGGCCGGAGATGGCGTTCGAGACATTCTGCCACCAGACCTGCGCCATCTTGCCATAGTCCGGCACGTTGACGCCCGTCGGAGTCCATTGCTTGACGGCCGGGCTGCGATAGAACTCGACCAGACCGCCCAGCTTCGGCGCCAGGTCGGTCGCGGCTTGGGTCCAGATGTCGCTGGTCCGGATCAGGTGGTTCGAGACGACGAACTTCTTCAGCGTCACGGTCTTGGACGTGCAGAACTGGGCATAGAGCCAGCCCGCCTTGACCTTTTCGAGTGGGGCGTACTTCAGCATCGTCCAGCAGCCGCAATCCTGGTAGCCGAGCTTCATGCCCTCTTTCCAGTAAGCGCCGTGCGGCGACGGCGCCATGCGCCACTTGGGCGTGCCGTCCGGATTCATGACCGGCAGCTTCGGGTCCGACAGGGCCGAGGTGAAGGCGCTGTACCAGAAGATCTGCTGGGCGATATGACCCTGTCCCGGCACGGGCCCGGCTTCGAGGAAATCCATGCCGGCGGCTTCGGGCGGCGCGTATTTCTTCAGCCATTCGACGTATTTGGTCAGCGCATAGACCGCCGCCGGACCGTTGGCGTCGCCGCCGCGGGTGACCGACGAGCCCCTGGGGATGCCGTCGGTCATGCGGATGCCCCATTCGTCGACCGGCTTGCCGTTCGGCAAGCCGCGATCGCCGGCGCCGGCCATGGAGAGCCAGGCGTCGGTGAAGCGCCAGCCGAGCGACGGGTCCTTCTTGCCATAGTCCATATGGCCATAGACCTTGACCCCGTCGATCGTCTTCACGTCGTTGGTGAAGAACTCGGCGATATCCTCATAGGCCGACCAATTGACCGGCACGCCCAGGTCGTAGCCGAACTTCTGCTTGAACTGCGCCTGCAGCTCGGGCCGTTTGAACCAATCGTACCGGAACCAGTAAAGGTTCGCGAACTGCTGGTCGGGCAGCTGATAGAGCTTGCCGTCGGTGAAGGTGCCGAACGACAGGCCCATGAAATCGTTGAGATCCAGATGGGGGTTGGTGAAATCCTTGCCGTCGCCGGCCATGAAATCGGTCAGCGATCCGCCGACGATATCGCTGTAGCGCGGGTGCGTACCGATGAAGTCGGAATCATTCATCCAGAAGTCATAGATCGGCCGGCCGGACTGCATCTCGACCTCGATTTTGTCGACCAGCAACCCCTCGTCCATCATGTCGTGGTTGACCTTGATGCCGGTGATATCGGCAAAGGCCTTGGTCAGGGTCTTCGACTCATAGTCATGGACCTTGAGGATTTCCGAGACGCAATTGACCTGCATGCCCTTGAAGGGCTTGGAGGCATTGATGAACCATTCCATCTCGGCCATCTGCTCGTCCTTGGACAGGCTCGACGGCTGAAACTCGGAATCGACCCATTTCTTGGCGGCATCGACCTGCTGGGCGTGGCTGGTACCGCTGCGCAACAGAAGACCGACGCCGACTGCGGCGGCACCGCCCTTCAAAACATCACGACGCTTGACCATCGTTTTCCTCCCTCATCTTACCCGCCGTTTACCCGGGATCGGGCCGGCTTCGTTTCTGATTGTTCATCCGGTCGCGCCTCTGGCTGCGGTCAGGCAAATCGGAACATCGCGATCCCGAAAAGAATGGCCGCTACGAAGGGGTACCAGAGGGTTTCCCCGCCGAATCTCATGTACGCAATGAAGATGTAGGCGCTGCCGATCAGGCTCACGAACAGCCGGTCGCCCCGGGTGGTCGGAAAGCGAAGCAGGCCGCGGCGCGGGATCTCCGGCCGGTAGATCGCGAGCAAGGTCAGCACCGCCAGCGCGAAGACGATCAGGCCGAAGAACAGGACCGTCTGCCAGGTCCAGGCCATCCATACCGTGTCCATGGGCGACGGCCCTCCCTAGACGCGGCCAAGGGCGAAGCCCTTGGCGATGTGGTTGCGGACGAACCAGATGACGATGGCGCCGGGGATCATGGTCAGCACGCCGGCGGCGGCCAGCAGCCCCCAGTCCATGCCGGCGGCGCTGTAGGCGCGGGTCATGACGGCGACGATCGGCTTTGCATCGACCGTGGTGAGCGTGGTCGCCAGCAGCTGCTCGACCCAAGAGAACATGAAGCAGAAGAAGGCCGCGACGCCGATGCCGTTGGCGATCAGCGGCACGAAGATCTTGATGAAGAAGCGGGGGAAGGAATAGCCGTCGATCGCCGCCGTCTCGTCGATCTCGCGCGGCACGCCCGAAATGAAGCCTTCCAGAATCCAGACCGCCAGCGGAACGTTGAACAGGCAATGGGCGAGTGCTACGGCCCAGACCGTGTCGAACAGGCCGACCTCGGAATAGAGGTTGAAGAACGGCATGGCATAGACCGCGGGCGGCGCCATCAGGTTCGACAGCAGCCAGAAGAACAGATGCTTGTCGCCGATGAAGCGATAGCGGCTGAAGGCATAGGCTGCCGGCAGCGCGATCGTGACCGAGATCACCGTGTTCAAGGCCACATAGGTGATCGAATTGAGAAAGCCGTTGTACCAGGCCGGATCGGTGAAAATATACTCGTAATGGTCCAGCACCGGATGGTGCGGCCAGAGCGACAGGCCGGAATTGATCTCGATATTGCTCTTGAAGCTCATGTTGATGAGCCAATAGATCGGCAGGGCCAGGGCCAGCAGATAAAGCGTCATGCCGAGCGTGCGCCACGAGAGCTTCATTACGCGTCTCCCTTCTGGTCGGCATGGGTCGTGAACGTGAAGAAGATCCAGCAGAGCGTCAGCGTGATCAGGTTGTAGACCAGCGACATGGCGGCGGCGTTGCCGAGATCGACCTGTCCCAGCGCGATCTTGACCAGGTCGAGCGACAGGAAGCTGGTCGCCTCGCCCGGGCCACCGCCGGTGACGACCATCGGCTCGGTATAGATCATGAAGCTTTCCATGAAGCGCAGCAGCACGGCGATGACCAGCACCTTGCGCAGCTTCGGGAACTCGATCTTGGCGAAGATCGCCCAGCGCCGGGCGCCGTCGATCCGGGCGGCCTGATAGAACGCATCGGGGATGGCCTTGAGCCCGGCGTAGCACAGAAGCGCCACCATCGAGGTCCAGTGCCAGACATCCATGACGACGATGGTCGACCAGGCCGACAGCGGGTCCTGGGTGTCGTTGTAGGGGATGCCGAGCCCGTTGAGCGCCGCGCCCAGCAGGCCGATATCCTGGCGTGCGAAGATCTGCCAGATCGTGCCGACCACGTTCCAGGGAATGAGCATCGGCAGGGCGATCGCCACCAGCACCGCGCCGACCTGCCAGCCGTGACGCGGAATGCAGAGCGCCACCGCGATGCCGAGCGGAATTTCGATCAGCAGCACGACCAGCGAGAAGAACAGGTTGCGCACCAGCGCACCGGCAAAGCGGCCGCCGATGTCGGTGGTCGGGTCGAACAGCCCCTGGAACCAGCCGGCGCCGTTCCAGAAGAAATTATTCTGGCCCATGGAATCCTGGACCGAGTAATTCACCACCGTCATCATCGGGATCAGCGACGAGAACAGCACGAACACCAGGACCGGCAGGACGAAGAACCAGGCGCGTTGATAGATCGGCTTGTCGTTCATGGCGCCAGCCCCTCCACCCGATGATCGTCGACATAGACATGCAGATGCGCCGGGCTGAGATCGACCGCGGCCTCGCTGCCGTCGAGGGTCATGTCCGGCGGCACCGTCGCGATCAGAGGGCAGGATCCAAGCGTCACATGGGCCAGTCGCCGGCGCCCCAGATCGTCGATCCGCCGCACCTGCACCGGCACGCCGCCGCCGCCGCGCCGCAGCAGGGCGAAGTCGGGGCGGATGCCGAGCTGGATCTTTCCGCCTGGCAGCGTCGGGTAGGCCGCACCCAGCGGGATGCGATGGCCATCGACCAGCGCCGTCGTGCCCTCGATCGCGGCCGGCAGGAAGTTCATGCCCGGCGAACCGATGAAATAGCCGACGAACGTATGTTCCGGTCGTTCGAACAGATCGGCCGGCGAGCCGATTTGCACCGCGCGCCCGTCGTTCATGACCACGACCCGGTCGGCGAAGGTCAGCGCCTCGATCTGGTCGTGAGTGACATAGATCATCAAGAGGTCGAGCGCCCGATGCACGGCCTTGAGCTTCGAGCGCAGCTCCCATTTCAGCGCCGGGTCGATCACCGTCAGCGGCTCGTCGAACAACACGGCCGAGACGTCGGAGCGGACCAGCCCGCGACCGAGCGAGATCTTCTGTTTGGCATCGGCGGTCAGGTTGCGCGCCCGCCGATTGAGGTCGGACGTGAGGTCAAGCATTGCTGCGATCTCGGCCACGCGCGCGTCGATCTGCGGCTGGGGCACCCGGCGATTACGCAGGGGAAACGCCAGGTTTTCGGCGACCGTCATGGTGTCGTAGATAACCGGAAACTGGAACACCTGCGCGATGTTGCGCTGTTCCGTCGGCAGGCGCGTCACGTCGCGCTCGTCGAACAGCAGCCGTCCTTCCGACGGCGTGACCAGGCCTGAGATGATGTTGAGCAGCGTGGTCTTGCCGCAGCCGGACGGGCCCAGCAGCGCGTAGGCCATGCCTTGCTCCCAGACATGATCGAGCTTCTTGAGAGCGTAATCCTGTTCGGTCTTGGGTCGGCCATAGGCGTGCGCGATGCCGTCGAGCGTAATGCGGGCCATCAGACCGTCTCCCTTTCGGCAGGCTGTCCCATGACGGCGCCGGCGGCATCGAACACGTAGATCCGGCCGGGATCGACATGCACTTCGGCGGGCGCGCCCGGCTCCCACTCGTGGACGCCGCGCACCAGGCAGACCCAGGTGGCGAGACCGACGTCGACATGGACGAAGCTTTCCGACCCGCTGATCTCGGTCACCGAGACCTGACCCGGAAAGCTCAGGGCACCGGGCATGCCGCCGCCGACCCGGACCGCGTCGACCCGGAAGCCGATCCGGTAGGAGCCGTCGGCAAGATCGCGCAGCGGGCCTGCGGCCGGCATCTGTCGCCCATCGGCAAGCGTGATTGCGGACCCCCGCTTGTCGAGCGCCAATTCATTGAGCGGCGGATCGGAGAAGACCCGTGCCGCATCGATGTTGCGCGGCTGCCGATAGACGGACGCGGTCGGACCGACCTGGCTCAACCGGCCCTGCCACAGGGTCGCGGTATTGCCGCCCAGGAGCAAAGCCTCGGTCGGCTCGGTCGTGGCATAGACCAGGATCGCGCCGGATTCGGCGAAGATCCGCGGCAGCTCCTCGCGCAATTCCTCACGCAGCTTGTAGTCGAGATTGGCGAGCGGTTCATCCAGCAGCACCAGGTCGGCGCGTTTGACCAGTGCCCGCGCGATCGCCGTGCGCTGCTGCTGGCCGCCCGACAGCTGCAAGGGCGTGCGGTCGAGCATCTTTTCCAGGCGCAGCAGCTTCGCCGCCGACTGCACCCGCGCCTCGATCTCGGCCTTGGCGAGCTTTGCGACCCGCAGCGGCGAGGCGATGTTCTCGTAGACCGACAGGGTCGGGTAATTGACGAACTGCTGATAGACCATGGCGACCGAGCGGCGGCGCACCGGCACGCCGGTGATGTCCTTGCCATCGAGCAGCAGGCGCCCGGAGGTGGGCCGGTCGAGCCCTGCCATCAGCCGCATCAAGGTGGTCTTGCCGGCCAGCGTCGGCCCGAGCAGCACATTCATCGTCCCGCGCTCGAGCGTGAGGGAGACCTCCGAAATCACCGGAACGGCCGCGACAGTCAGGCCGAGATGGTCGAGCACCAGACTCATGCCGCCACCTGGGTTTCGGAAAGGATACGGGTGATGGCTTCCTCCACAGCGGCCGTGTCGGCCGGTTTCATGTGCAATCCGAGCTTGCTGCGGCGCCAGAGGACATCCTCTGCCCGACGCGCCCACTCGTGTCTGACCAGATAACGCAGCTCCGCCTCGGTCAGGTCCGCCCCCAGCACGGGGCCGAGGTCGGCCGCACTTGTGACGCCCTGAAGCAGGACATGGATGTCGCTGCCATAGGCGCGCAGCAGCCGCCGCAGCGTTTTCGGGGCCAGGAACGGGTAGCGGGCGGCGGCCTGGTTCAACAAGGTCTCGAAGCCGTCGACCGGGAAGTCGCCGCCCGGCAGCGGCTCGCGCCCGGTCCAGCCCGCAGCCCGGTCGGCTGCCGCGATGGGCACATGCGGCAGCAGCAGGTCCAGCACCGCCTCGGCCAGGCGCCGATAGGTGGTGATCTTGCCGCCGAAGATCGACAGCAGCGGCGGCTGGCCGTCCTCGGCATCGAGCTTCAGCACATAGTCGCGTGTCGCTTCCTGCGGTGCCGACGAGCCGTCGTCATAGAGCGGGCGGACGCCGGAATAGGTCCAGACCACCATGCCCGGCGTGACCGGCTGTTTCAGATATTCGCTGGCAGCCGCGCACAGGTACTCGATCTCGGCCTGGCTCGCCCTGACATCCTTGGGATCGCCCCGGAATTCCAGATCGGTCGTCCCGATCAACGTGAAGTCGCGCTCGTATGGGATCAGGAAGAAGATCCGGCCGTCGGCGTTCTGGAAGATGTAGCAGGACGCATGATCATAGAGCTTGGGCACGACGATGTGGCTGCCCTGGACCAGGCGGACCGCCGCCGGCACATTGCCGCGGATGACCGAACCGGCGACGTCGGCGACCCAGGGGCCGGCGGCATTCACCAGCGCCCGGGCCCGGATGGTGAAGCGCTCGTCCTTCAACTCGTCCTGCAGGTCCAGCTCCCAGGCGCCGTCGCGCCGATCGGCCGACACACAGCGCGTGCGGGTCGCGATCCGGGCACCCTTCGCCGCCGCATCGCGGGCGTTCAGCACGACCAGGCGGGAATCCTCGACCCAGCAGTCGGAATATTCGAAGCCGCGGGTGAATTGGGTTTTGAGCGTCGCGCCGACCGGGTCGGAATGGAGGCGGATGCTGCGCGTCGGCGGCAGCCGCTTGCGGCCGCCCAGATGGTCGTAGAGGAACAGGCCCAGGCGCAGCAGCCACGCCGGCCGCAGATCCTTGTGATGGGGCAGCACGAAACGCAGCGGCCAGATGATGTGTGGGGCGATGCCCCACAACACCTCGCGCTCCATCAGCGCTTCGCGCACCAGACGGAATTCATTGTATTCGAGATAACGCAGACCGCCGTGGATCAGCTTGGTCGATGCACTGGACGTGCCCGAGGCCAGATCGCGCTGCTCGCACAGCAGCACGCGCAACCCGCGTCCCGCCGCGTCCCGCGCAATGCCGCATCCGTTGATGCCGCCACCGATAATGGCGAGGTCGAAATCCAAAGGTGCGGCTGGACCCATTGGATACCACCCTTGCGCGTTGAACCGCGCTTCCGTTGTCTTCGTTTCGACGCTATATGAAAATAAAAGGAACATGCAAGCGCGAAAACGAACATTGCATGTTCATTCGGTCAGTCGATGGGCGATCCCGATTCGATCGGGTCGCCGGTTTCGATCACCTCGACCTCGTGCTTCCGACAGAGATCGGCGAACGGCCCTTTGGGAAGCCGGTCGGTCACCAGCACGTCGATCTCGGCGAGCGTCGCAATCCGGACCGGCGCCGTGCGCGTGAACTTCGTGCTGTCGGTCACCAGGATGACCCGGCGGGCGTTCTCGATGATCGCGCGCGACACGGTCACCTCGCGGATGTCGAAATCGAGCAGCGTGCCGTCGTCGTCGATCGCCGAGGTGCCAATGACGGCGGTGTCGACGCGGAATTGCCGAATGAGCTCGACCGTGGCGGCGCCGACGATGCCGCCGTCGCTGGCCCGCACGCTGCCGCCGGCGATGATCAGGTTGATCGCGGCATTGCGATGCAGCTCGGCCGCGACGTTGAGATTGTTCGTGATCGCCAGCAGGCCGGTATGGTCCATCAGCGCATGGGCCACTTCTTCGGTCGTGGTCCCGATATTGATGAACAGCGACGAATCATTCGGGATCAGCGCGGCGGCTGCCTGGCCGATCAAGCGCTTGTGGGGGCCTTCGACCTGTTTGCGGGCCTCATAGGCCAGGTTGGCAACGCCGGATGCGATCATGGCGCCGCCATGGATGCGGGTGACCAGGCGCGCCTCGCTCATCTCGTTCAGATCGCGCCGGATGGTCTGCGGCGTCACTGCAAAGCGCGCCGACAGTTCCTCGACCGTCGCGCGGCCGGTCTCGCGCAATGCGTCGATGATCTCGATCTGGCGGCGCGAACCGAGGCGCGAGTTGGCGATTTCCATGGGGGAGATCCAGGCCGATCAGACGCCGAAATTGAAGGCGATCGAGATGCGCAGCGCGGAGCCGCGATAGGGGCGCACCTGATGATAGAGCCAGGATGGAAAGATGAACAGCAGGCCGGGGCGTGGCCGGATGGTTTCGGCGCTGCCGACCGACGCCCCGTCCTCGCCGGCGAATTTGAGCGTGGGCGCGTACATGCCCGGGCCCGGGCCGCGCGGATCGAGCATCTCGAACTCGCCGCCTAGGCTCGGATCGGACGCGCAGCCGCCGTCCTCGACATAGTAGGTACCGGACCAGACCGAACCCGGATGATAGTGGCAGATGTTGGAATCGCCCGGTCCATTGACGTTGGCCCAGGCTTGAACCGTCCAGGCCGGTTGCACCGGATTGCCCTCGCGATCCGCGGTCAGGCGGGTGGCGACACCCTTGGCGATCTCGACGATCTGGCGGACCGGCTCGCCACCCCAGACGAGGATCTCCCGGTCCGAGTGCCATCCGCCGGCGTTGGAGGCCTGAACCGACCCGTTTTCGGTTCGCCGGCGTAGGATTGTCTCGACCAACTGCGGGTTCAGCCGTTCTGCACCCGGCATTTCGACGGCCGCGACCGGCGTGGCGAACAACCCTTTGACCGCGACATCCAGGCGAGCCATGGCGAAATCCCTCTCAAGCGGGGTACAACGAAACCCTGGTCGCTTAATGCGGATCTCTGCAAAAAAAATCTACGGCCTTGTCGGACTGCCGGGCCATGCCCCGTCCCTGCGGCTTATCGCTTACCGAGGAAGAGCCAGGTCGCCAGCCTGGTCAGCCGGCCGTAGGGTGCCGCGATGCGGTCCGACATGTTGAAGCGGCCGAGCTTGAGCACGGCGCGGGCGTGGGACAGGCGGATGAAGCCGTCGCGGCCGTGATAGGCGCCGATACCGCTCTCGCCGACCCCACCGAACGGCAGATCCTCTTGGGCGACGTGCAACAAGGTGCCATTGACCGTGACGCCGCCGGAACTGGTCCGCTCGAGCAGGTTCCGGACTGTTGCCGGGTCGGTCGAGAAGCAATAGAGCGCCAGCGGCTTCGGCCGGGCGTTGATCCGTTGGATCGCCTGGTCGAGATCGACGTACGGCAGGATCGGCAGGATCGGGCCAAAGATCTCCTCGCGCATGACCATGGTCCCGTCGGGCGGATCGATGACGACGGTCGGTAGGAACTTGCGCTCGGCCGTGGCACCGGCGTCGATCCGCTGGATCACTCTGGCCCCGGCCGCGCGCGCCTCGTCGATCATCTGGGACTGACGCTGATAGTGGCGGTCGCTGACGATCGCGCTGTAGTCGGCGTTGCCCGACAGGGTCGGATAAAGCTCGCTCGTGGCCGCGATGAACGCCTGGGCGAACGCGTCGGCCAGATCGGCCGGGACCAGCACATAGTCGGGCGCGACGCAGGTCTGGCCGGCATTGAACAGCTTGCCGATGGCAATCGTCTTGGCGGCCTTGGCCAGCGGATAGTCGCGACACAGCACCACCGGCGACTTGCCGCCCAATTCCAGCGTGACCGGCGTCAGGTTCGGCGCCGCGGCGGCCATGACCGCGCGGCCGACCTGGGTACTGCCGGTGAACAGCAGATGGTCGAAGCCCAGGGTGGAAAATTGCGCGGCGACTTCCGGCCCACCGGTTACCACGGCCACCTGCTCCTCGGGGAAGGCGTCCGCCAACAGGCGCTTCAGCAGCGCCGACGTCCGGGGTGTCAGCTCCGACGGCTTCAGCATGACCCGATTGCCGGCGGCCAACGCGTCGACGATCGGGCCGAGCGTCAGGAAGATCGGATAGTTCCAGGGCGCCAATACGCCGACCACGCCCAGCGGCTGATAGACGATCTCGGCATAGGCCGGCCGGAACGCCGGACCGACGCGGCGCCGTTGCGGCTTCATCCAGCGCGCCAGATGGCGACGGGCATGCTTGATCGCGTTGGTCAGCGGCATCAGTTCGCCCAACTCGGTCTCGGCCACCGCGCGGTTGCCGAAATCGGCCGAGACGGCGTCGACCAGGGCCGGGCGATGCTGCTTGAGCAAGCGCAGCAGGGCATCGAGGGCTGCGATCCGCTGACTATGGCTCGGGGCGCCCTGCAGGGCGGCGGCCGCGCGCTGCCGCGCGAAGATCCGTTCCGCCTCGCTCGGCACGGCCGCGGGGGAACCCGCCGGCATCGATGAAGCGATCATCTTTACTTCTCCGACTTTCCATGGGAGCCAGGGGAGCCGCTGCTAGATCCCGAACAGGCGGCGCAGATAGGGCGTCAGGAACCGGCCAGCCGGATCCATACGCTCGCGCAGGGCCAGAAAATCGTCCCAGCGCGGATAGAGCGTCCGGAGCTGCGGGCCGGCGAGCGAATGGACCTTGCCCCAATGCGGCCGGCCGCCGTGATTGAGACAGATCGCCTGGACCCCGTCGAAATAGCGCTCGAACGGCATGCCGCAATATTGATGCACCGAGATATGCACGCTGTCCCGGCCATGGTTCGGGCTCAGCCAGATATCGTCGCCCCGCACCCAGCGATATTCCAGCGGGAACATCAGCGGGAATTCCCGGCGGTGGATGAAGGCGCGGATTTCGCGCAGCGCGTCGGCACCGCGCTCGGCCGGGACCGACCATTCCATTTCGTTGAAACGCACCTGGCGCACGGTCGACAGCATGGAATAGCTCTCGTCGATCTGGCTGCCATCCGAGATCAGGCTGGAGCAGAACCGGCTGATCGGCGGGCAGAGTGACGGCACCGCTTTGGCCATCGTGCACAGGACGCCGAAGACGGCATTTTCCAGCACGGTCTCGGTCATGTAGCGCTGCCAGCCCGGCTCCTCCGCCGGCTGGTCCGTCAGGGTCCAGCCCTTGGTCAGCACGGCATCGGTATGGGGCAGCCAATAGAATTCGAACGACCGGTGATCACGGATCGACGCATCGCATTGAGCCAGGCACGCCTCCAGCGTCGTCTTCCGGCGATCGAGCTTCAGGCGGAACGACGGTACCAGCCGCAGGCTAAGCTCGGTCAGCACGCCCAGGCAGCCGAGCCCGATCCGGCCGCCGGCGAACAGATCGGGGTTCTCGTCGGGCGAGGCGATCACTTCCTCGCCGTCGGCGGTCAGAAATTTGAGCGCGGTGATCTGGGTCGCGAGATTGCCGAGCGTGATGCCGGTGCCGTGGGTTCCGGTGCTGGTGGCACCTGCGATCGATTGGACGTTGATGTCGCCCAGGTTCTCCATGGCGAAGCCTGCCGCGGCGAGCGGGCCGCCGATCGCATGGAGCCGGGTCCCGGCCTGAATGCGCGCAATCCGCTTGTCAGGGTCGATCTCGACGATGCCCTGCAACCGGTCGAGCGACAGGATCATGCCATCGGTCTCGACCAACGGGCTGAAGGAATGGCCGCCGCCGACGACGCGGATCGGCTGATTGTCCCTAGCGGCCGTGCGCACCACCTCAGCGAGTTCGGCAGGGCTGCCGGGGGTAACGAGACGGGCCTTGGGGCATTCGACATAGCCTGACCAGTTACGCCACATTGCCGCCCTCCAAAATTTCTTGGATCAGAAGAAGCACTTGCCGTCGCCGCGATATGTCGCGACCCGCTCGACCACGCGGCCGTCCGCGATCAGCAGCAGCGTATTGAAGCGCTCGCACAGTTCGCCGGCCTTGGCGTGGCGGAACAGCAGCGGGTCGCCGATCCCGAGGGTGCTGCCGGCCGGCAGGCGGACGGGCGTTTGAACCTCGCCGGCGCCTTCATTGCCGATCAGGCTGCAGCCTTCGGGCAGCCACGGTCGCGGCAGCCGATCGCGACCGGCGGGCCCCGATGCCGGATAGCCGCCGCCGGAACAGGTCACCATGCCGGCGCGCGGCACGCGCGTGATCGGCAGGGCGAAGCCCGCCGCGGGTTGGGATTGAAAGGCGGCGTAGTGGTCGAACAAGGCCGGCAGGTAGAGACCGGATCCCGCCGCCAGTTCGGTGACGCTCGGATCGGCGCGCGTGCTCTCGAAACTGCCGGTGCCGCCGCCATTGACGAAGCGCAGATGGTGTCCGGCCGCGGCGAGGGCTGCGACGGTCGCCTGCCGGCGCCGGTTCACTTCGGCGATCGAGCGCCGTTTCAGCAGCTTGACCAAGCGGTTCTTCAAACGCTGGCCGGGAATTTCGTCCATCAGCCCGGCGATCTGGCCCTCGTAGCCCATCAATCCGTCCAGGTGCAACGACGGCCGCCGGGCGATCTCGGCGGCCAGCGCCAGCGCCGGCTCGACGCCATCGATCGGCGAGCGATAGACGCCGAAGCGGATACCCGGAAAGTCCGACGACATGTCCAAATCGATCGCGAGCGGCATGACCACGCGCTCGTCCGCCGCGATCGCCGCGATCCGGTCGAGCTGGCCGACGTTGTCGACCATCAGCGTGATGCGGCGCCCGGCCCGCAGCTGCCAGGCGACCGCCGCCAGATCGGCCGGTTCGACCGACGGATAGGCCACCACCAGATCGTCGAAGCCTTCGTTGGCCAGCCAGGCCGCCTCGGCCGGGGAATAGCACAACAGGCCCTGCATGAACGGGCCGGCCGCCAACAGGCGCCGGATGATCGCGACCGAGCGGATCGATTTGGTGACGAGCCGGATCGGCAGCGTACCGGCCCGCTGCCGCAGGCTCGCGAGATTGGCCGTGAGCGCATCCAGATCGACGAAGGCGGCCGGCAGGCGTTCGTCCGCCAGAGCCCGGCGGTAATAGTCGTAGTCGGGATGCGTCACGAAGCGGCTCCGGTCGGCCGGTGGGCCTCCATCGTCGCGGTCAGCATGAGCTTGAGCTTGGTGATGATCTGATCGCGCAGCGGCGGGGCGACGGCCAGGGCCAGGCGCGCGGCACTGCCGGCGACCTCGGCGAACAGCAGCGCCAGGGTGAAGGCCTCCGATGCGTCAGGCATCGGCAGGGTCATCATCAGGGTCGGCGTCAGGAACTCGGCCGTGCGCCGCGTGTCGGCGAAGTCCAACTCGCGCAGCGCCGGATCCGACTGGGCGCCGGCCCAGACCGCGGTCGCGGCCGGGTGGTCCCGGTAATAGCTGTAGTAGGCGCCGATCAGGCGCTCGACCGATTGGGCCGGCGTCGGGCGACCGCCGGTCTCGGCCAACAGCAAGGCCAGCTCGTCCTGCAGCATCAGGCTGACCCGTTCCAGATTGCGCTTGGCCAGCTCGCGGATGATCGCGGTCTTCGACGGAAAATATTGGTAGACCGAGCTGATCGGCACCTCGGCCCGGCGCGCGACCTCGCGCATGGCGAGATCCTCGGAGCCCGCTTCGATGATCATCTCGAGGGCCACATCGAGGATCGTCTCGACCCGGCTCTTGCTGCGCTCCTGCTGGGGTCGCCGCCGCACCTGGGCGTCGCTCATGACCATCGCTCCCTGCTGAACCGCGTCATCCGATGGCCGGAAGCTACGACGACATGCCTCGAAACGCCACATAAAAAGTGATCAAAGATCTTATCTTGAGAATCGTGGCGCCCGTCAATTTTGGCACATAGGCCTCATTTCCGCGGAAAATTGGACCATATAGGACGATTCAACCGTCATAAATATGCCACTCCGGTAATTGACACATGATCGTTGATCACATACTGATCTGATCAATGGCTATGTTTCATGTGGAGTGACGATGTCGAACCCACGTCTCTGCCCAATGCCCGCGCTAAGGCGTGAGACATCGTCGCCGGGCACGCCGGCTGCCGACATCCGCGGCTGCATCACCCCATGAGCCGGGCCCCGAAGCGCGATCGGGCGATTCTCGTCCCCGCGATCGGGGCCCAACTCATTTCGAATACCGCCATGTTCGTCGTGCCGGTTCTGCTCGATGCCCTGCAGCGTGCCGGGCTGAGCAGTGCGGCGGCCGGCTCGCTGTTCAGTCTCGAACTGGTCGCCTCGGCGCTGACCACCTTGCTCGTGCCCGTCGTCTGTCCGCCGCATTCGTTTCGCCGCGGCGCGCTCCTGGGCGGTGCGCTGGCGATCCTGGGCACGCTGTTGACGCTGGTCTCGCCGGCCTTCCCCGTCCTGATCGCCGCCCGGCTGATCGCGGGCTTTGGCGCCGGCCTCGCCGCGGCCGAAGCGACGATGGTGGTGGCCCGCGGGTTCGATCGTGAGCGCCTGATCGCGATCCTGACCATCGTCTCGATCGTGAATGCCGCCTGCTGGCTGGCGATCCTGCCCTACGCGCTCGACGGGTTCGGCTATCGCGGCCCCTATGGCTGCCTGCTGTTGATCTGCCTGCTCGGCACATTGCTCCTGACCCGGCTGCCGTCACCGGCCCGGCATGCATCCGGCGGGCACCGGGCACGGCGCGGCGGATGGCAATGGTCCTGGTCGCTCGTGGCCGCGGCGATCTTCCTGACCCAGCTCGGTCAAGGCGCGTTTTGGAGCCTGGAGGAGGGCTTCGGTGCGGCCGCCGGCTTCGCCGACCACACGATCGGCCTGCTGCTGTCGCTGGCGACCCTGTTTCTGCTGGTGGGCGCGCTGGGCGTGGCTTTGGCCGGCGCGCGCCTCGGCCGCTTCGCCCCGCTGCTCGCGCTGACCCTGGTCAACGCGCTGTCGATCCTGGCGGTGGTGATGATCGCCGACCAGACGGTCTTCATCGTGGCCAATCTCGTGCAGTCGATCACGAATCTTTCCTCGGTGATCTACCAGCTCGGCCTGGCCGCCAGTCTCGATCGGTCCGGGCGTCTGGTCTCGGTCGGGACCGGCCTGGTGACGCTCGGCAATGGCATCGGCCCCAGCCTCTCGACCAGCCTCGATGCCGGCTTCGGCACCGGCGGCGTCGGCCTGCTTCTACTCGTTCTGAACGGGTTTGCCCTGGCGCTCTACTGCCTGGTCGGCCTGCATTTTAAAAGCGGCGAAACGGCAAAAACGCCGGCGTCCGCGTCTGGGATCAACTGAGCCATAACAGGAGGCTTCAATGCGGGGCGCGCCCATCGACTTGATCTCGGGGCCTGGGGCAAAGGGCCTTTCGATGCGATCCAGACTGGTCGCGACCACCGCCCTTACCGGTTTGATGCTGGCGGCACCCGCTCGGGCCGACGACCCTGCTCCCACGCCGCCGGCCGCGCGCAGCGACCAGGTCGAGGCGATCGTGGTGACCGCGCAGAAGCGCGCGCAGAACGTCCAGGACATCCCGATCTCGGTGAGCGCGCTCGACGGCGAAACCTTGAAGGAGCTCGGCATCAAGTCGAGCGACCAAATCGCCGAATTCATGTCGAACCTGCAGATCGCCCTGCCGTCGGGCAAGGGCAATCAGCCGCTCATCTCGATCCGCGGCGTCGGCCTCAGCGACTTCAACACCAACAACGCCGGCCCGAACGGCGTCTATGTCGACGATGTCTACATGAGCTCGCCGACCTCTCAGACCTTCCAGACATTCGATCTGGACCGGGTCGAGGTGCTGAAGGGACCGCAGGGCACGCTCTACGGCCGCAACACGACCGGCGGCGCCATCAATTACATCTCGGCCCAGCCGACCGACGAGCCGTTCGCCTCGGTGCATTCGAGCTACGGTTCGTTCAATACCTGGGAGACCGATGGGGTGATCAGCGGCCCGATCACGGATCAGGTCAAGGGACGCCTGTCGTTCGATCACAATCAGTCCGACGGCTTTATGCAGAACCTGCAGAACGGCAAGACCGAGAACGGCGCCAACGACTATGCCGCGCGCGGCATCATCGACGCCAAGGTGACGAGCGACCTGACGCTCACCTGGAACCTGCACGGCGGTCTGTCGGATACCAGGCCGACGGAATATCGCCAGGTCGGCACCATGAGTTCGCCGCTGGTGCAATGCGCCAACAGCGCGATCCTGGCCGGGCAGTGCAGCGATCTCTATGGCTACAAGGCGCCGTCGGGCTTCTATCAGGGCAACTACAATCGCGACTCCGACAACCGGGCGCAAAGCTACGGCACCTCGCTGCGCGCCGACTACACGATGGGCGGCGTGACCTTGACGTCGATTACCGCCTTCGAAGACACCCGCAACTACCATCCGGAAGATTCCGACGCCGAGCCGAGATCCCTGCTCGAAATCGACTATGGCGTGAAGTCGACGGACTTCACCCAGGAGTTCCGGGCGGCCGGCGGCGGCGACACCTACCATTGGCTGGGCGGTGTCTATTACCTGAACGAGGATCTGAACCAGAACCAGACGAGCCGGGCGCTGCTCGATATCGACAGCGTCTATTTCCCGGGTATCGGCAACGGCAACGCCTTGATCGGCAGCGGCATCAGCACCCAGCGCACCGCCGCCTATGCCGCCTACGGCCAGACCGATTTCCAACTGCTCGACCGGCTGCAACTGACGCTCGGCGGCCGCTATACCTATGAGCATAAGGCGTTCGATACCATCGGCCTGCTCAGCACCGAGACGAACGGCGTGTTTCCGGCCCAGACGCCGCTCTATGACGCCAAGGAAAACCTCAGCAACGGCAAGGCGTCCTGGCGGGCGGCGCTCGATTACCAGCTGACCGAGCAGGTCATGACCTATTTCAGCGTCTCGACCGGCTTCAAGAGCGGCGGCTTCAACGGCGGCTTCCTCGACACCAACCCGGCGAACGATGCCCGCCAGCTGGAGCCGATCAAGCCCGAGACGGTGACGGCCTACGAGGTCGGGTTCAAATCCGACCTGTTTGACAAGCGTCTGCGCCTGAATGGTGCCGCGTTCTACTACGACTACAGCAACCTTCAGGTGTTCAATCTGATCCCGGCGCAGGCGGCCGGCGCCTTGCCGGTCCAGGTGCTCGACAATGCCCCGACCGCGACGATCCAGGGCGTCGAGCTCGAGGCCGAGACCAAGCCGTTCCGCAACTTCACTACCCAGCTCAATCTGGGCTTTCTCGACACCAGGATGGGCAATTTCATCTCGGGGCTCGGCACGTCGGATGTCGAGAATTTCACCGGCCATCGCCTGCCGCTCGCCCCGCGATTCAATGCCGAGGCCATCGCCGCCTACACGGTCGACATGCCGAACGACGATCTGGTGAAGGCCCAGACATCGCTGTCCTATCGCAGCAAGCAATATTTCGACGTGGATAACGATCCGCTGCTGACCCAGTCGGGCTATTGGCTGCTGAACGCGCGGCTCGCCTATATGACCAGCGACGGCCGCTGGGAGTTCGCGGCGTTCGGCAAGAACCTGACCGGCACGAAATACCTGAACTACTCGGTCAACCTGTCGAGCCCGTTCGGGCTCTTGGAAGAGGTCGTGGGGGCGCCGCGCAGCGGCGGGCTGGAAGTGACGTATCGGTACTGAGCTTCAATCCGGATCGGGTCGGCCCATGGAGTTCAAAGACAAGATCGTCCTGATCGTGGGCGCTTCGTCCGGCATGGGCCGGGCCGTCGCTGTCAAGCTGGCGGCCCGGGGCGCGTCGATCGTCGCCACGGCACGACGGCAGGAAAAGCTGGAAGCCTTGGCCTCCGAGATCACCGGCCAGGGCGGCTCGTGCCTCGCTTTGGCGGCGGATGCGGAGGACGCCGCGGCGGCCGAGCGTGTCGTCGCGGCGACCGTCGAGCGCCATGGCCGGATCGATCTGGTGCTGCTCAATGCCGGCGGAGCGCCGGCGCTCGATATGCGGCGGATGAGCGCCGGCGAGGTGACGGCCTATATGCGGTCGAACTACGACGTGGTGGTGAACTATCTGTTCCCGGTGCTGCGCCAGATGGCCCGACAAGGGGGCGGATTGGTGGCGCAGACCAATTCGCTTGCGGGCTTTCTGGGCATCCCGCTGCAGGGGCCCTATTCGGCGGCGAAGGGTGCCGTGCGGCTGTTGATCGACACCTGCCGGATCGAGTTCGGCCCCTACGGCATCAAGTTCGTCTCGATCTATCCCGGCTTCGTCGCGACCGAGCATACCGCCAACGATGGCATGCCGGCCCCGCTCGAGATCTCCGAGGATCGGGCGGTCGAGCACATCCTCTACGCCCTGCGCCGGGAACGTTCGGACTATATGTTCCCGCCGGCCATGCGTTGGCTGATCCGGCTTGCCCTCGTCCTGCCGAAGTCATTGACCAATTGGTTGTTGGCGCGGGAACTGCCGCCGCTGCGGGTGGCCGATGATCTGCCCGGTCGATGAGCATCGATGCGCTTGTTCACGGGCTATCGGCCGCCGCGGTCAGCCCCCGGCGGCGACGGAGCGGAACGCCTCGTCGTGGATGGCCGTCAGGAACCGGCCCTCGCCGACGCGGACCAGGCCGCGGTACATGCCCGAGCAATTGAAGGGCAGCGCCACGTTGCCCCGGCCGTCGACCGCGATCACCCCACCCGAACCGCCGAGCGGACCGAGTTCTGCCATGACGGCACCGGCCGCCTGGTCGAGCGTCTGGCCCGCCCAGCGCATGCGGGCGTCGATCTCGTGGCCGACCGCGTAGCGGATGAAATACTCGCCATGGCCGGTGCCCGACAGCGCGCAGGTCGCATTGTCGGCCCAGGTGCCGGCGCCGATGACCGGCGCATCGCCGACGCGTCCCGGGCGCTTGGCGGTCATGCCGCCGGTCGAGGTCGCGGCCGCCAGGTTGCCCGCGGTATCGAGCGCCACGGCGCCGACCGTGCCGTGCTTGCGGCTGTCGTCGCCGTCGTCGGCGGCGCCCGCCCGTCGCCGGGCCATCTCGGCGTCGAGGGCGGCGCGGCGCGCCTCGGTCCCGAACCAGGCCGGATCGACATGTTCGAGCCCGATCTCGCGGCAGAAGCGCTGGGCACCCTCGCCGGCCAGGAAGACATGGTCCGTCTGCTCCATCACCGCGCGCGCCGCCAGGATCGGATGGCGCGGCCCGCAGATGCCGGCGATGGCGCCGGCGCGCCGGTCGCGCCCCTCCATCAGCGCCGCATCCATCTCGTGCCGTCCGTCGGTCGTGAAGACAGCACCCCGGCCGGCGTTGAACAGCGGGTCTTCCTCGAGCGCCATGACCGCCTCGGTCACCGCATCCACCGCCGAGCCGCCACGGGCGAGCACGGCATGGCCGGCCGCGAGCGCCCGGCGCAGGCCGGCATGATAGGCGTCGGTTTTCTCCGGCGTCAGGGTCGAGCGCGGGATGGTGCCGGCGCCGCCATGGATTGCGAGCACGGGCGAGATGGGAGAGGTCATGGCAAGGGTTCCTATCGCAGCATGGCCGATATGGCCGAGGCCGTATTCATCCAGCGGACGGCATCCGCGACGGAGGTCAGCGGCAGGCCGACGCGGGTCGCGTCCAGGCGCCGGGAGACCGGAATGGTCGCGACGAGATCGGCCAGCGCCGCGCTGGTCATATCAAGCACCAATTCGCGTGGGCTCTCGATCCTGAACGGACGGATCTCGGCAGCCCGGCGGGCGGCGCGCTCCGCCGCGGCGCGGATCGCCGCCCGGGCGGCGGCAATGCCGAGGCTCCGGGCGGCCCGGTTGCCGAGCGCCCGCTTGACCTGGACGAACTCGGCATCGGGGAACAGCGGGCGATGCTCCTCGATGCAGATGTCGTCGCCGGTGATCAGGCCGATGGCGATGTTCCGCTCGCCCGCGTAGGCGCCGTAGATGCCGGCCTCGCCCAGCGCCCTTCCATCGATCTCGACGCGGCGAAAGGCGAAGCCGTTGGTGGTATGGGCCAGCACGCCGTAATTCGCCGCCGAGGCGTGATAGCCGGTGCAGAACACCGCCGCATGATCCGCCTCGAGCCCGGCGAACATGTTGAACGGCTTGGGCTTGCCCAGGATCAGCTCGGCTGCCGGATGCAGCAGCTCCGGCAGCAGGTTGGTCATCGGTCCATGGGAATCATTGACCAGGATCGCGGTGGCGCCGCCGGCGAGCGCGCCCTCGATCGCCGCGTTGACCTCTTCGGTCATCAGGCGCCGGGCGCGTTCGTATTCGGCGTTGCCGGGCCGGCATTGCTCCGGACTGACGACGCCGGCGACGCCTTCGATATCGGCCGAGATGTAGATCTTCACGGGCGGTGCTTCCTTGTCATGAGCCCGCGCCTGGATGGGCGTCGAGCCAATCGGCCAGCGACGGGCGGAAATGGCCGGCGCGGCCGGTGGTGGGGGCGGCGGCGCAGAGCGCGTTCAGCACCGCTTCCTGGGTGCCTTCGGCCGCGGCGCGGAACAACAGATCGATCCGGCCTTCGTTGAGCGTGGTGCTAGGCACCAGCGCGCGCGGTTCGTCATGGTCGATGCGGTCCGCCGTGGTGAAGGCCAAGGCGATGTCGCCGCTGCCATGGCCCCAGAAGGCGCCGAGCCGGGCGAGCCCGGCGCCGCACCGCCGTGCCACGCGCCAGAGTTGGCGATGCTCCAGCGGAACGTCCGTGGCGAGAATGATGATGATCGAGCCGCGCTCCGGCGGGGCCGCGTCCTTCGTGCGGGGCGGCTTCGCGCGCCGGCCGTCGGGCAGCGTGAGGTCGCCCGGCCGGCCGAAATTCGCCTGGACCAGCAGGCCGACCGTATAGTCGATGTCGTCGAGGGTGATGCGCCGGGAGGCCGAGCCGATGCCGCCCTTGAAGCCGAAACAGCTCATGCCCGTGCCGCCGCCGACGGCACCCTGGGCGACCGGCGCACTTCCGGCCGGCGACAGGGCCGCCTCGACGGCCGCCGCCATGTCGGCTTCGGTGAGGCTCATGGCCTGGATGTCGTTGAGCCAGCCGTCGTTGCATTCGCACACGACCGGATTGACCGTCGCGGTTTCGCGGCCGATGTCGGGATTGGCGGCGATTGCTCGGCGGATCAGCGCATTGACGCCGGTGCCGACCGCAAAGGTGTTGGTGAGCAGGATCGGCGTCTCGAGGTTGCCGAGTTCCTGGACCTGCACGAGGCCGGCACTCTTGCCGAAGCCGTTGATGACCTCGACCGCGGCCGGCACCTTCTGGCGATAGAGATTGCCGTCGTGGGGCAGGACCGCGGTGCAGCCCGTCCGGATGTCGCCGTCGCTCCGGGTGACATGGCCGACCCGGACACCCGGCACGTCGGTCAGGCTGTTGCCGGGCCCGGTCGGCTGGGAGCCGAACGACAGGCCGAAGTCGCGGGCCGACCTCATCTCAATTCTGCTTGAGCTTGGGATCGAGGGCGTCGCGCAGCCCGTCGCCCAGCAGGTTGAAGGCGAGCACGGTGACGAAGATCGCCAGGCCCGGATAGACCGTGACGTTGCTGGCCACGCCGATGAAGCTGCGGCCGTCGGCCAGCATGGCACCCCATTCCGGGCTCGGCGGCTGGGCGCCCAGCCCGATGAAGCTCAGCGACGCCGCGGTCAGGATCGAGGTGCCGATACGCATGGAAAAATAGACGATCACGCTCGGCAGGGTGCCGGGCAGGATATGGCGGACCATCAGGAACCAGTTCTTGACGCCGATGGCGCGCGCGGCATCGACATAGACCGCCTGCTTCAGTGCCAGGGTCGAACCGCGGACCAGGCGGGCGAACACCGGGATGCTGAACACGGCGACCGCATAGATCACGTTTTCGATGCCAGGCCCCAGGATCGCGATGACGCCGATCGCCAGCAGGATGCCGGGAAACGCCAGCAGCACGTCGCAGATGCGCATGATCAGCGCGTCGACGCGCCCGCCGTAGAATCCCGAGACCAGGCCCGCGAGGATCCCGGCGATGCCGCCCAAGGAGACCGACAGGAATCCGACGGCGAGTGAGATCCGGCCGCCATAGAGGATGCGGCTGAACACGTCGCGTCCGAACGCGTCGGTGCCGGCCCAATGGGCGGCGGTCGGCCCGGCCAGGATGTTGTCATAGTCCGCCGCCGTCGGGTCATAGGGGGCGAGCCACGGCGCGAAGATCGCGGACAGCACCAGGAGCGCCAGCAGCGCCGAGGCCGCCATGGCGATCTTCTGGCGCAGCAGGCGGCGCCAGAATTCGCCGAACGGGCTGCGGACCTTGTTGCGGACGAGGGCCGTCCGGGCGGGGGCGGCGCTGGTCATTTGTAGCGGATCTCCGGATTGGCGAGCGCGTAGAGCAGGTCCACGATCAGGTTGATCAGGATGAATTCGAGCGAGAACAGCAGGATCTCGGCCTGGATCACCGGATAGTCCCGATAGGAGACGGAATCGACCAGCAGCCTGCCGAGACCGGGCCAGGAAAACACCGTCTCGACCACGATCGAACCGCCGAGCAGGAAGCCGAACTGCAGGCCGACCATGGTGATGACCGGGATGAGCGCGTTGCGGAGCGCATGCTTCCACACCACCAGCCGCTCATGGACGCCCTTGGCCCGGGCGGTGCGGACATAGTCCTCGCGCATGATCTCGATGAAGGACGAGCGGGTGAAGCGCGCGATCACGGCGGCGACGCCGAGACCGAGCGTGAAGGACGGCATGACGAAATGCTGCCAGGTGCCGTAGCCGCCGGTCGGCAACCAGCCGAGCTGCACCGACAAGAGGTCGATCAGCAGCAGGCCCAGCCAGAACGGCGGGAACGAGATGCCGGAGACGGCCAGGACCATGCCACTGTAATCCTGCCAGCGGCCGCGCTTGACCGCCGAGAGGACGCCGATCAGCAAGCCCACGATCGTCGACCAGAGCATCGCGAAAAAGGTCAGCCAGACCGTCGGCATGAAGCGGACGCCGATCTCCTCGATCACCGTGTGCTTGGTCTTGAGCGACTGCCCAAAATCGCCGCTGACCGCGCGTCCCAGGAAGCGTGCATATTGCTCCCACAGCGGGCGATCGAGCCCCATGCCCTGGCGGATGTTCGCGACGTCCGCGGCGCTCGCTTCCGGGCCGGCGATGACGCGCGCGGGATCGCCCGGCAGCAGATGGACGAAGGCGAACACCAGGACCGAGACGACCAGGATCACGGGCACGATGCCGGCGAGGCGCCGGATGAGATAATGCAGCATCTGTATCCTGCCATGGGTCCGGCGGATGCGGGGGGCTTCCCGCGCCCGCCGGAGCTCCCGTCGGACTTATTGGAACGCGGCCTGCTCGAAATCGAGGCCGCCGTCGGGCATGTTGACGGCGCCGATGAGGTTGCTCGACTGCGCATTCAGGATCTGATCGACGGTCAGGAAGATCCAGGGCGCGTCTTTCCAGATCTGCTCCTGCGCCAGCTTGTAGGCTTCCGCCCGCTTGGCCGGGGTGGCGGTGCCGACGCCGGCCTCGAGACTGGCATCCGTCGCATCGCTTTTATAATAGGCGACGTTGAACAGGGTCGGCGGGAAGCTCTTGCTCCAGAACAGCGGCCGGAGCGCCCAGTCGGCATCACCGGTCGAGGATGACCAGGCGGCGAAATAGGTCTGGACCGTGCTGTCTTCCGGCTTCTCGACCGACCAGACCCGCTGGGTGGCGACGCTGGCTTCGAGCGGGGTCACGGTCACTTTCACGCCGACCTGGGCCAGCTGCTGCTGCAGGAACTGCATGCCGCGGATGTTGGTCGTGTTGTTGGTCGCGAACATCTCGGTCTCGAAGCCGTTCGGATAGCCCGCTTCGGCGAGCAGCGCCTTGGCCTTGGCCGGATCATAGGCCCAGGGGGTGGTCTTGGTGGCGAAGCGCAGCAGGTCCGGCATCGGCCCTTCGGCCGTGGCACAATAGCCGCTGTAGACGACCTTGCAGAACGCGGTCTTGTCGATCGCATAGTTGAGCGCCTGGCGGACCCGCGGATCGGAGAACGGCTTCTTCAGGTTGTTGAGCGCCACGTAGCGCGCGATGATCGAGGGCACGCGGCCGACCGTCAGCGACTTGTTGGCCTCGGCCACCTTTTCGAGTTCGCTCGGCAGCGGATAGATGAATTGCGCCTCGCCGGTCTGCAGCATGGCGATGCGGCTGCCGTTCTCCGGCACCGACTTCATCGTGATGCCATCGACCTTCGGCCAGCCCGGCTTCCAGTAATGCTCGTTCTTGACCGCCTCGAACGTGTCGGCGGTCCAGCTCTTGAACACATAGGGACCGGTGCCGACCGGGTTGCGGCCGATGTCCTTGCCATATTTCTGCAGGGCGGCCGGGGAGATGATGAAGGTGCCGGCATGGGCGAAATTATTGACGAGCGCGCCGAACGGCTGCTTCAGGAAAACCTTGACCGTATAGTCGTCGGTGGCTTCGACCCGATCGATCATGCTCACGAGAATGCGCCGGCTCAGCTTGTTGTCCGGGTTCATCACGCGGTCGAGGTTGACCTTGACCGCCTGGGCGTTGAAGTCGGTGCCGTCGTGGAACTTCACGCCCTTGCGCAGGTGGAAGGTATATTCCGTCGCGTTGTCGTTGACGTCGAAGCTTTCGGCCAGCAGTGGCACCAGCTGCATCTTGGCGTCGAAGCCGTAGAGCCCCTGATAGACCGTGCGGGCGACGGATTGCGACAGGGTGTCGTTGATGTTCGCCGGGTCCAGGGTCGTGATGTTGTCGGCCAGGCCGACCACCAGCGTCTTCGCCTCGGCCGGATGGGCGGCGAGGCCGATCGGCAGGGCCAGGATGGTGGCGAGGGCGGTGGCGGTTAGATACCGCTTCATCTTGGTCATGACAGAGCCTCCGTGTTGATTTGGTGGGATCGAATTCAGGAAAAATCGCCGATCGGATGACGGGCGACGAAGTGATCGGGTGCGACCTGGATCAGGGGGGCGACCAGCGGCGGATCGTCGAGCGCGCGGATCGGGCTCGGGATCTCGCCGTCCAGCATCACGTCGTCGCGCCGGCGTCGGGCGGGGTCCGCGACCGGTACCGCGGCCATCAGGCGGCGCGTATAGGCGTGCTGCGGGTTCTCGAAGACCGATTGCCGCGGGCCGATCTCGACGATCTGGCCCAGATACATGACCGCGACGCGGTGGCTGACCCGCTCGACCACCGCCATGTCGTGGGAGATGAACAGGTAGGCGAGGCCGGCCTGCTCCTGCAGATCCATCAGCAGATTGACGACCTGCGCCTGGATCGAGACGTCGAGGGCGGCGACCGCCTCGTCGGCGATGATCAGCCGGGGCTTGGAGGCGAGCGCCCGGGCGATGCACAGGCGCTGGCGCTGGCCGCCGGAGAATTCGAACGGATAGCGCTTGGCGTGTTCCGGCTTGAGCCCGACCTGGGTCAAAAGCTCGCTCACCCGCTCCTCGACCGCCCGGCCGGATGCCAGCCCATGGGTCACCAGCGGCTCGGCGATGCTGAAGCCGACGGTCAGGCGCGGATTGAGCGAGGCGTAGGGGTCCTGGAAGATATATTGGATCTGCTGGCGCAGCTTGCGCCGCTCCTCGGCACCCATGGCGGCGAGATCGCGGCCGTCGAAGCGGATGGTGCCGGACAAGGGTTCCAGCAGCTGCATCAGCGTGCGGCCGGTCGTCGATTTGCCGCAGCCGGATTCGCCGACCAGCGCCAGGGTCTCGCCGGGCTTCAGCCGGAAGCTGACCTGCTCGACCGCGTGGACGTTGGCGACATGGCGTCCGAACAGGCCCTTGCGCACCTCGAAGCGGGTGACCAGGTCGCGCACTTCGAGCAGCGGTGCGGCATCCGCGCGGACGGTGTCCTGCGGGTGCTGCGGCTCGGGCGGCGCGGCGTCGGTCTCGGTCGGCCGCAGCAGCGCAAATCGCGCCGGCAGCGCCTGCCCCGTGAGGCTGCCGAGGCGCGGCACGGCCGACAGCAGCGCCTTGGTGTAGGCATGCTGCGGAGCGGCGAAGATTTCGTCGGTCCGGCCTTCCTCGACTTTCCGGCCCTGGTACATGACCACGACCCGGTCGGCCACTTCGGCGACCACGCCCATGTCATGGGTGATGAACATCACCGCCATGCCCATTTCCCGCTGCAGCACGCGGATCAGGCGCAGGATCTGCGCCTGGATCGTGACGTCGAGCGCCGTGGTCGGTTCGTCGGCGATCAGCAGCGACGGCCGGCAGGACAGCGCCATGGCGATCATCACGCGCTGGCGCATGCCGCCCGACAGCTGGTGCGGATGACGGTCCATCTGCCGCTTCGCTTCGGGGATGCGGACGATCTCCAGCATGCGCAAGGCTTCGGCGCGGGCCGCCGCCCGGTCCATGCCCTGATGCAGCCGAACCGCCTCGGCGATCTGGTCGCCGATGGTGAACACGGGGTTCAGGCTGGTCATCGGCTCCTGGAAGATCATGGCGATCTCGTCGCCGCGTAGCCGCCGCATGCTCTCGCGGCTTTCCCGGGCGAGATCCAGGACCCGTCCGTCACGGGCGCGGAAGCGGATGGCGCCCTGGCGCAGCCGGCCGCCGCTATAGTCGATGAGCCGCGTCAGGCTGAGCGAGGTTACCGACTTGCCGGAGCCGGATTCCCCGACGACGGCAACGGTCTCGCCGGGCTGGATCCGGAAGCTCAGATCGTCGACCGCGGTGAAGAGCCCATCCTCCGTCTCGAACTGAACGGTCAGGCCGTCGATCTCCAGCAAGGGGGCTGCGGCATCCGGGGCCATGGCGTCGTCTTGAGTCTTTCCGGGGGCGGCGTGCATCAAAAGGTCCCCCTAGTCGCGCGGTGTGTCGATGAAGAGATGGGGCAGCAGGCGTTCGGTCAGCGCGCGAGCCTTGTCCACGGTCTCGCACCGGCGGGTGAGGACGGTCGCCACCGCCTCGATCAGGGCCACGGTCGAGGTATAGGACCCGTGCAGCACCTCATGCTCGGCATAGCTGAACAGGCTCAAGTGGCTGAACGGAACCGCCGGTGCCGACGGCACGTCGGTGAAGGCGAGGGTCTCGGCGCCCTGGTCGCGTGCCTGCCGCAGGACGTCGATGGTGAAGCGGGTGTAGCGCGGCAGGGAAATCCCGATGACCAGATCGCCCTCGCCGATCTGCATGACCCGGCGGATCATCCGGCCTGCCCCGCCGGTGCCGTCCAGGATCTCGGTGCTGGCGCAATAGCCGCCGATCATGTCGATGGTGAAGCGAGCCAAGGCGGCGCTGATGCCTACCCCGACCACCATGATCCGCTTGGCGTTCAGGATCATATCGATCGCCCGCTCGCAGTCGGCGGCGTTCAGCAGGTTGCGGGCCTGGCCGATGTTCTTCGCTGCACCATCGAGCGCGCGGGACATCGTCTCATGCGCGTTGTCCGGCTGCCCCTCCAGTTCCTTGAGCTTCTCGATCGGGGCCAGGGTGCGCCGATAGAGCTTGAGATATTCGGCCCGGAAGGGGGCGAAGCCGGCGAGGCCCAGCCGACGGGCAAACCTGTTGATCGTCGCAACCGAAACTTCGGCGGCGGCGGCCAGTTCCTCGATCCCCATGGTGGCGGCGTGAAAGGGATGGGCCAGCACATAGTCCGCGACCTGCCGATGGCCGCGCGACAGCGCATCGCGCTCGCGGGCGATCAATTTCGGCAGGGACGGAACGTCGTTCTGATGCATGGGCCCGGGAAGATGCTGCGCGACGGTACGGCGAACATTAATTTCCATTTCACCGGTCATTTGCAATGCGTCTTTACATTTTTTGGCAATCCGGGGGAGCGGAAGACCCGACATCGCCGTCGAGAGTGTTTTGTTTTTGAGCCGCCCAATGCAAGATCTCCCGATTGTGGCGGGTCTACGCTCAAGGGGCAGGTTCATGCGACGTCTGGTCGGTCTAACGATGCTGGGTATCGCGCTCGCGATGCCGGCTTCCCACGCGCAGGCGCAGAATCGGGGCGACGGGGCGGCAGTCACTGCGCAGCAGATCGACTGGCGCGAAGGTGATGTCGAGGACGCCTTCGCCGAAGCCAAGGAGGCGAATAAACCCGTCCTGCTCTATTGGGGGGCCAAGTGGTGCCCGCCCTGCAACCTGATGAAACAGACCCTGTTCAAGGACCCGACCTTCATCGCCGAGACCCGGAATTTCATTCCCGTCCACCTCGATGGCGACGCCAAGGACGCTCAGCTTTGGGGCCAGAAATTCGGCATTCGGGGCTATCCGACCGTCATCGTCCTGCTGCCCGACCGCACGGAAGTGACGCGTCTCGACGGTGGTGCAACGGTGTCTGCGCTCACGGACGTGCTCAAGGTCGCCGCCAAACGTACCATCTCAACCGAAGAGTTGCTGAAGCGCACTGAAAACCCCGCGAGCCTCTCGGCCGACGATTGGCGCTTGCTCGCCAGTTTCGATTGGACCGACGATCCCAAGCATTTCGGCGATCTCAAGCAGGGTGCCGTCTTCGTGGCCCATCTCGCCGAGGCGGCACCCGACCCGGCGGTGAAGCGGCAGTTCATGCTGACCAGCTTGCTGATGGCAAACGACAACGCCGATGTCGCCAAGCTCACCGCCGACGAGCAGGCTAAGGTCCGCACGATTCTGCCGGCAATCCTCGCCGACTATGACGAGGTCAAGGCCAACCGGCAGGAGTTGAGTGGTGGCGCCGCGTCGCTGATCCTGGGGCTTCCGGATTCTGCCGAGCGGCAGGCGCTTTCGCGAAAACTAATTCCCGCCCTGGACAGACTTGCGGCCGATGCCAGCGTGCCGCTCGACGACCGTCTGTCGAGCGCCAGCGCAGAGGTTGCCCTGTCCAAGGCAGCGAACAAGGGGAAAGTGACCCCCGGCGTGATGGCCAAGGTGCGCGAGCGCGTGGCCATGGCCGACAAGGCGGCGACCGATCCTGCGATGCGCCAGGCGGTGATGCCCGACGCCGGGCAACTGCTGGCCGACGCCGGCGACAGTGCCGGTGCCGAAAAGCTGTTGCGGGCGGAGCTGCCCCGCGCCGTCGCACCCTATTACTACATGCTCGATCTCGCCCACCTGGCCGAGGCCGGCAAAGACAATAAAACGGCGATCGACTGGCTCAAGCAGGCTGCGGAGGCGGCACAGGGACCGGCGACACGGATCCAGTGGGCGATCTTATATTCGAACGGCGTGATGCGGATGGCACCCGACGACAAGGCGGCGGTGGCAGAATCCGCCGGCATGGTCATCGATGCCCTCGGCCGGAACAGCAGCGGCTACGCCGAACGGACCGAGAGCAAGATCGATACCTGGAGCCAGAAGCTGCGCGAGTGGAGCGCTAAGCATGACGGTGCCGAGGTCATAACGCAGCTCAGTGCCAAAATGGACCAGGCTTGCGTGAAAGACGGCTGCAAGAATGCACTTAAGACATAGGTCGTCAGCGACGCATGGCGCGGCCTCTTCGGAGCGAGGGGTTTAACCGGCCATCGCGAGAAATGGCGGCCCGGCTGGCTGATCCACTTTATTCGGCCTTGACGGTCATCGCCGGTTCATGCCGGTAACACATCATAGAGCGCCGTATACTTCCCGGTCAGGTAATCGATGTAGGGCTCGGGGTCGAGACGGCGCCCCGACGCCCGGACCAGCAGTTCATTGCGGCTGAAGCGCCGACCATGCTGGTGGATATTGTCACGCAACCAGCCCAGAAGCGGCGCGTAGTTGCCGTTGGCCAACGACTGGTCCAGCCCGGCAAGCTGCTGGCGTGCCGATGCCATCAGTTGGGCCGCCATCACGTTGCCGATGGTGTAGGTGCAGAACGTGCCGATATAGCCGGTAGACCAGTGAATGTCCTGCAGGACGCCGCGCCGGTCGTCCGGCACGTCGAGGCCTAGATCGCGCTTTATCGCTTCCTTCCAGGCCGCCGGCAGATCCTTCACTTTCAGCGTCCCGTCGAGCAGCTGACTTTCGAGCTCGACCCGCAGCATGATGTGGAAATCATAGGTCAGCTCATCGGCCTCGACCCGGATCAGGCCGGGGCGGACGCAGTTGACAGCGCGGTGGAAGGTCTCGTCGTCGACGCCGGCCAGCTGCTCGGGGAAGCGGTCGCGCAGCGCGCCGTAATGCAGGGCCCAGAAATCGCGGCTGCGCCCGACATGGTTTTCCCACAGGCGCGACTGCGATTCATGGGCGCCGAAGCTGACGCCCCCGACCGCATAGAGATTGCCGAAATCGGTCGCGAGCGGCCCGCGGCTGTAGGCCGGATCGATGCCCTGTTCGTAGAGCGCGTGGCCGGTCTCATGCAAGGTGCCGAACAGGCTCGCCGGCAGAAAGTCGCGCGGATAGCGGGTCGTGATGCGCACGTCGTCGCGCGTGAACGAGATCTCGAACGGATGCACCGTCGGATCCAGACGGCCGCGCTTCAGGTCGTAGCCAATCGTCTGGGCGAGGTGCAGCGCGAAACCGTGCTGCAGTTCGACCGGATAGTCGGCACGGAGAAAGTCGGTCCGGGGCGCCGGCGCCGCCGAGACCGCTCGCAGCAGCGGTGCTATCCCTTCACGGATCCGACCGAACAGCACGCGCAGGCTGGCCGTGGTCTCACCCGGTTCCGGCAGGCCGATCAGCGCATCGTAGGGTGCCGCCGACCAGCCGATGGCATCCGCAAGCTGGCGTGCGAGCGCCACCGATTCCTCGAGATAGGGCTCGAACATGGCGAAATCGCTCTTGGCACGCGCCTCGATCCAAGCCGCCTGGGCGGTCGCGCGCAGGACTGACTGACGATGGCGCAACGCCGGCGGAATGCGCCGATGCAGTTCGATGCCCGCCCGCGTCTGGGCAATCCCGCGTCGTTCGGCAGCATCGTCCGACAGATGGGCGGTCGCCCGATCGGCGGCATCGAGCAGGCGACCGGTCTCGTTCGCCACCAGCATCTCGGCCGCGACTGTCGAAAGCGTGGCGATCTGTTGCCCGCGCACCGTGACGCCCTGCGGCGGCATCATGGTGCGTGAATCCCAGACCAGCACAGAGCTGGCGGTCAATAGGTCGTTGATCGCGCCGAGGCGCTGCAGCAGATCCTGATAGCTCATTAGAGCAATGGCCTCTCGGCGGGGATGGAAAGGGAAACCGCCTCAGACGGCGTGGTCCTTTGCCCAGCGGGCGACGTCAGCGTGGGTGCCGAACCAAACGCCCGGCTTCGACTTCGCGTGGCGGATCAACTCGTCGATGATCCAGATGCGCGAACGATAGCCGATGATGTGCGGGTGGCAGGTGAGCTGGAACAGGCCGCCCTCTTCGTAGGCCGCATCGAATTCCCGGCGGAAGATGTCGAAGACATCGGTCGGCGGCGTATAGGGGCGCAAGCTCTGGAAGCGATGCATCATGAAATAGACCGCATCGTCGCGGACCCATTCGACCGGCAGCTCGACCAGACCGGTCGGTTTGCCGTCGAGCAACAGCTCGTAGCAATCCTCGTCGGCCATCAGCGACGAATCGTAGAGCAATCCCATTTCGATCTCGATCCTGAGCGTATTCGGACTGAAGTCCCAGGACGGCGTGCGCAGACCGATCGGGCGGACGCCGGTGATCTGTTCCAGCGTCCCGGCCGCGCGCATCATCAGATCGCGTTCGACCTCGTAGGGCAGCACGGAGTTCAATTCGTGAATCCAGCCATGGATGCCGATCTCATGGCCGGCCGCGACGAGCGCGCGCTGTTCGTCCGGATAGGTCATGGCGGCTACCGCCGGCACGTAGAAGGTCGCCTTGACGTCGTGGCGTTCGAGCAGTTTCGCGATGCGGGGCACGCCGACGCGATTGCCGTACTGGCCCCAGGCCATCCGGCCGATCGACTTGCCGCCGTCGCGCAGCTCGTTGGTCTCGTGATCGGAATCGAACGACAGGGCCACCGCGCAGCGGGCCCCGCCGGGCCAGGCGGCCGGCCGCAGGCTGCGCCCGGCACGGACCTGGTTGATCAGGCCTTGCCAATGTTCGTCCGGCCATTGCCAGGGTTCGAGGGGACGCTCGGTCATGGTCTTACCTCCGTCGGGGCATCAAACCTGATGTGGAGACCAGTGGACTAATGCGACGGCGATCGGCCCAGCCGCTGCCAATAGCGCGTCCAGGCGGTCAGGCCATTGGAGAGGCTGGACAGCCGGAAGAATTCGTTGGGCGCGTGATAGTCCTCGTCGGCGGTGGAGAACGAGAAGAATACCGTGTCGATGCCCAGCACGCGCTCGAAGGTTTCACCGATCGGGATGGTGGCACCCATGCGCACCCGAAGCGGCCGCCGGCCGAGCACTTCCTCCAGGATATCCTCGGCCAGGGTGAGGGCGGGGTGGTCGTCGCGGATCGCATAGGCGCGCGAGCAATGGTCGGGCAGGGTGACCGAGAGCCGGAACGACGGCGGGCAGTGCGCCTCCAGATGACGCCGGATCGCCTGTTGCACGGCCTCGGGCTCCTGGCCCGGAACGAGACGGCACGAGATCTTTACATGCGCCTCCGACGGGATGACCGTCTTGCTGCCGGGGCCGGTATAGCCGCCCCACAGCCCGTTCAATTCCAGGGTCGGACGGGTCCATTGCCGTTCCAGCAGCGGCAGGCCGTCCTCGCCGCCGGGACCGTCCGCCCCGATCTCGCGGAGATAGGCCGCCTCGTCGAACGGGATTTCGGCAAGGCCGACCCGGGCGGCATTGCCCATCGGGACGATGCCATCATGGAATCCGGCGACCGCGACGGCGCCGGTCTCGTCGTGCAGGCTGGCGATCAGGCGGGCGAGGCCGGCGAGCGGGTTGGGCGCCGAGCCGCCGTGGCGGCCTGAATGCAGGTCTTTGGCGGCACCGGTCAGGGTCGCCTCGACGGTGCAGATGCCGCGGCTCGCCACCGTCAGGGTCGGCAGGTCGGCGCGCCACATCGCGCCATCGGCCGACAGGACGAAATCGGCTTTGAGTTCGGCAGCATGGCGTTCGACGAAGTGGGGGAGATGGGCGCTACCAACTTCCTCCTCGCCTTCGATCAGGAATTTGACGTTGATCGGCAGGCGCCCTTCGGTGGCGAGAAAGGCTTGGGTCACCCAGAGCGGGATCAGCATCGGCCCCTTGTCGTCGGACACGCCGCGGGCATAGAGGCGGCCGTCGCGCACGGTCGGCTCGAACGCCGGCGTCAGCCATTTCTCGGCCGGATCGGGCGGCTGCACGTCGTAATGGCCGTAGATCAGGATAGTGGGTGCGCCGGCGGCATGCAGCCAATGGCCTGTGATGCAGGGATGGCCGCCGGTCTCGCGGACCGCCACCCCTTCGAGGCCGGCGGTCCGCATCTTGGCCGCGACCCATTCGGCGCCGGCCCGGATGCCGGCGGCGTAAGCCGGATCGGTCGAGACGCTGGGGATGCGGACGAAGGCCATGAGATCGGCCAGAATCTCGTCGTGCCGGTCGCTCAGATAGGTTTCGACGCTGCTCATCGCCTGTCCCTCATTTGCCGCCGTCGACCGACAGCGTCTGGCCGGTGATCCAGCCGGAGGCCGGTGCGGCAAAGAACAGCACGGCATGGGCGATGTCCTCGGGCGTGCCGAGCCGCCGCGTCGCGATATTCTCGACCAGCTTGCGCTGCCCTTCCGCGCCATAGGCCTCCCACTGCCGTTCGGTTGCCGGATTGGAGCGCACGAAGCCGGGTGCCACGCTGTTCACCGTGATGCCGAACTGGCCCAGCTCATGGCCGAGCTGGCGGGTCAGGCCGATCTGTGCCGCCTTCGCCGCTGCATAGGCCTGGATGCCGGTCAGGCTGATGCCGAGCCCGGCGCCGCTGGAGATCGTCACGATGCGCCCATATTGCCGCGCCTTCATCGCCGGCACGACGGCCTGCGCCGCGAAAAATGCACCCGTCGCGTTGACCGCGAAGATCGCGTGCCAATCCGCCTCGGAGATCTCCTCGATCGGCCGTCCGACCTGGCCGCAGACGCCGCCGGCATCGTTGACCAGCGCGTCGATCCGGCCGGTCGCGGCCTGCGCCTCGCCGACGAACGCCCGTACCGCCGAGCGATCGGTGACGTCGACCGGGCGCACGACGAGCGGCGCCGGTGCCCGGGCTGCGGTTTCTTCCAGTCCGGCCGCGTTGACGTCGCAGCCCCAGACGGCGGCGCCCCGGGCGGCGAATGCCCAGGCGATCGCGCGGCCGAGCCCGTGGCCGGCGCCGGTCACCAGGATCGTCTGTCCGTCGAACCCGTCACCCGTCCCGCTCATGCTCGGCTCCTGCTCAAGATTTCGAGAGCATCCAGCGTCTCGAGCGCCAGCGGGCGCCGGCCCTCTTCGATGTCGTGGATGAGCCCGATCAGCGCTGCGGTGATGGGTGCTGCCGACCCCCGCCGTGCCGCCTCTTCGACGATCGGCCCGATCTGCGGATCCACCTCCGTCTTGCGCTTGCGCACGGCCAGATCGCGCCAGATGCCGCTGTGGGATTTGGCGGAGCGCCGGTTATGCGCCTCCATCGCGTCGAACGACCGGTCGGCCGCATCGGCGGGCGCGCCGGGCCGGAACGCCGCCGGATCGAAGCCGTTGAAGCCTTCCGAACGGATGCCGAGCGCATCCGTCACTGCGACGATTTCCGCGGCGAGCGCCGTCAGGATCGGGCGATAGCGCCGCATCGCGAAGACGTCGGCGATCGACTCATTGGTGAGTGCGGTCGCGAACAGCAGCGCGCCATAGCCGAGCTTGCCCCAGAGATAGCCCCAGATGTTGTCGGTCACGACGACGTTCGGCTCGAACGGGGCGACCAGGCGGGCGAGCGCCTCGACCCGCGGTGACTTGGTCCCGTCGAGTTCGCCCAGCACGAAGGCGCCGCGACCGCCGTAGAGGATGCGTCCCGGGTCCAGATAGTCGGCGCCGAAATTGACGAAGGCGCCGATCGTGCGGGCGTCACCGACCGTGGCGGCGATGACGCGCTCGTTGAGCCCGTTCTGCAGCGAGACGACGACCCCGTCGTCGGCCAGATGCGGCGCCAAGGCCGCGACGGCGCCGGCGGTGTGATGCGCCTTCACGCAAAGCAGGATGCGCCGGTACTTGCCGGTAACGGCTTCCGGCAAGACGGCATTGACCGGGACCGAGAAGGTCTCGATCGGTCCTTCGATCGCAAGGCCGGTCTCGTTCATGGCGACGACGTGCTCGGCCGCCTGATCGACGAACAGCAGGTTTTCGCCGGCCCGCGCCAGGTACGCGCCGACGGTGCCGCCGATGGCGCCCGCCCCCCAGACGAGCGTCGGTTCCGCCGAAGCGCTCACGGCAGCGGCTCCGACGACCAGTCATCGGCGATCAGGTTGCCGGTCTCCTCGACGGCGATCCGCCAGATCGCCAGCATCTCCTCGTCGGGGCGCTGGTAATAGCCGCCGTAGTTGCCGTCGCCCAGGAGTGCCCGCACCTGCGTCGGTGTGGATCGACGGATGCGGTCCACGGCCGCCATCGGCTTCTGCACCGTCGGCATGGCGATGTTGCCGAGCCGCGTCCACGGGAAATTTTCCATCCAGGACGCATGGCTGGCGACCGGGTCGGTCGCGTTGACCTGGGCCCAGGTGCGCGGCGCGTTCCACCAATTGTGAAACTTGATCGTCATCGCCGGATGGTCCGACATCCATTCGGTCACGAAGGATTGGACCGGGCTGTTGCCGCCATGGCCGTTGACGATGACGATCCGTCGAAATCCTTGGGCTGCCAGATTGTCGAACACGTCGCGGACCAGGGCCAGCAGGGTGTCGATACGGAGCGAGATCGTGCCGGGATAGGCCTTGAAATAGGGCGTGATGCCGTAGGACAGCGTCGGGAACACCGGGACGCCCAAGGGCTCCGCCGCTTCGAGCGCCATTCGCTCGGCCAGGATCGCATCGACGCCGAGGCTGAGGTAGCCATGCTGTTCGACGCTGCCGAGCGGGATGACGGCGCGGTCGTCGCCCTTCAAATATTCCTCGACCTGCATCCAATTCATGTCGGTGATACGCATCAGGCTTTCTCCAGAACGGGCAAGGCGAGGTCGCGTGCCTGCCGGCGCAGCCGGTCGAGCGCCGGCAACACCAGGCGATCGACGTCGCGCGGATCGGGTACGTGGCGATAGAGGATCGGGTGGACATGCGCGGGCAGGCGTTGCAGGACGGCTTCGGCCCCGGTGGCGACGACCGCGACATCCGTCTTCGACAGGAAGCCTTCGAGTTGCGGGTCGCCCAGAACGGTTGCCGCCGGCGGCGCGATGTGTGGGGCGAAGCGCCCGACGCCGGCTTTCATGATCGGCAGGAACTCGGGGAACGTCGAGATCAGCGCCACGCGGGATCGGGGGTCGATCTCGGCCAGCGCCCGACGCGTCGCTTCCGACGGGATGAAGCGCAGTGCCACGATCGGAGCGGCCGCGTGTTCGCCCAGCAGCGCTCGAAGCTCGGCCGCCCGATTGATGAAGGTCAGGACCAGATCGGCCGCGCGGACCTCCGCCAGCGCCGCCGGATCGGCGGCGATCCGCGCAAGCGTGGTCGCGGCGATCCGCTCGTCCGCCGGCAGGTCGCTCCTGATCCGTTCGACATAGGACGCCGTCGCCTCGTCGAACAGGCCGACGAAGATGATCGACAGCGCTCGGCCCCGCTGCCGGGCGCCGCGCCGGCTCGCTTCATCGGCGCCTTCCTGGAGAAGTGCCGCAAGCTCGCGCCGTCCGATGCCCAATGCCGCGGCTTCCTCGACCAGGCCGTTCAGCCGGCTCTTGAAGCGATCGATCGGATGCTCGACCAGTGCGCCGTCGTCGACGAAGGTGCCGCGCCCGATTTCGGTCCGGATGACGCCGGCGGCATGGAGGTCCTTATAGACCTGCGCCACGGTCATCGGTGCCACGCCCAGCGTCGAGGCGAGGCCTCGCACCGAGGGCAGCTGTTCGCCTGGGCCGAGTTCGCCGCAGGCCACGCCATACTCGATGAGGCCGCGGAGCTGCACGCCCAGAGCGATGGGCAGCGATCGATCGATAGAGAAGCGCATGCAGGAAGCCTAGCCTGTTCCAGCGGACTAGAACAGTGGCGATTCGCGCCATTTCTTGGAGCCGTCGCCCAGGAAATCGGCGTGAGCGCCGTGTCCGATATTTCCTGCGGTATCCTAGGGTGTTTGCCATATCAGGGCGCTAGGCAAACCGGTCCGACCATGGTGAAGTGTTATAGTACGGTGAAGAGCTTGTCGGCATTTCGCAGCGCGTGCGAAGCTGGACGAAAGCCGCGAACCGACCACGGAGACCTTGAGGGGGCTGGCATGAAATCAAAGCTTATCGCGGCCGCGATCCTGGCAATCTCGGCCGGACCCGGAATGGCGCAGGCGGACACCACGCTGGTGGTCGGCATCGCCGCCGATCCGACGGGCCTCGACCCGGAGGCGGTCGAGAACAATACCTCCGGCTTCATCATGTCGACCGTCTACGACAGTCTGGTGCGCTATAAGCCCGGCACCACGGAAGCGGCGCCCGGCATCGCCGAGAGCTGGGAGACGTCGGCCGATGGGCTGACCTATACGTTCCATCTGCGCCACGGCGCGCAGTTCAGCGACGGTACGCCGCTCGACGCCAAGGCGGTGATCTGGAACGTCGACCGCCTGCTCAACAAGGCCAATGCCGAGTACATCTACAATACCGGTCCGGTCGAGGGGTACATCGACTTCACCTATGGCGACGTCGCGAGCTATCGCGCCATCGACGACAACACGGTCGAGTTCAAGTTCAAGCAGCCGTCGGCCCCGTTCCTCAGCAGCCTGGGCATGGTGTGGAACGGCCTGGTCAGTCCGGCCGCGGCGGCGAAATTCGGCAAGGACTATCGCAACCATCCGGTCGGCAGCGGCCCGTTCGTGCTGCGCGAATGGCGTCCGCGGGACGAGGTCATCCTCGACGCGAACCCGGCCTATTGGGGCGGAAAGCCGAAGGTCGATCACCTGATCTTCAAGGAACTGCCGGATCCGCAGGCCGCCGTGCTGTCGCTGAAGCGGGGCGAGATCCAGATCCTGGCCGATCTCAGCACGCAGGCGGTGCCGGCGATCAAGACGGATGCCAACGTCGTGTTGCTGACCCAGCCGGGCCTCGCCGTCTCCGGCGTGGCGCTGCCGGTCGACGTGCCGCCGTTCAACGACAAGCGCGTGCGCCAGGCGTTGAACTACGCGGTCGACAAGGATGCGATCAACAAGGCGCTGTTCTCGGGCCTTGCGGTCCCGCTGACCTCACCGCTGCCGGCGGCGCAATGGGGTTTCGACAAGAGCCTGCCGGGCTATCCCTATGACGTCGCCAAGGCCCAGGCGCTGCTGAAGGAGGCCGGGGTGAAGCCCGGCACGGCGGTCGAGCTGCTGACCTATAATTCGCCGCGCGGCTACAATCCCGCGGGGCCGAACCTGGCGATCGCGATCCAGGGCTATCTGAAGAAGGTCGGCATCGATGCCTCGGTCCATCAGCTCGAGGTCGGCGCCTATTTCTCTGCGGTCCGTTCCGGCACCTACAAGGGCCTGATGATGGAAGGCTGGACCGGCGACAATGGCGATCCGGACAATTTCCTCGGCGAATTGTGGGGTGCCAAGAACATCCCGGTCGTGAACTGGTCCCGCTACAAGAATCCCGAGTTCGAGAAGCTGCTGTCTGATGCGCTCGTCGTCTCCGACCAGGCCAAGCGGACGGCGATCTATGACCAGGCGCAGAAGCTCGCGATGGACGACGCGCCCTGGATCTTCATCAATTCGACGCTGCAGATCCGGGCGATCCGCAAGGAAGTGAAGGGCTACGAGCTCAACCCGACGCAGATGTTCTTCGGCATGGAGAACGTCTCGCTGCAATAGGTGCCGGCCGCGCCGACGTCTCTTTACAGGATGTCGGCGCGGATGCAGGCGGAGCGATGGCCGGGGGCGACCTCGTCCAGTTCCGGTACCGTCTCGGCGCAGGCGGCGATGGCATAGGGGCAGCGTGTGCGGAACACGCAGCCGGAGGGCGGGGCCATCGGGCTCGGCAGGTCGCCCTGGAGCACGATGCGGCGGCGCGTGCTGTCGGGATCGGGCTCCGGCACCGCCGACAGCAGGGCCTGGGTATAGGGATGCTTGGGCGTGCGGATGATGTCGCGCGCCGGTGCGATCTCCATGATCCGTCCCAGATAGAGCACGGCGACCCGGTCGGCGATATATTCGACCACCGCCAGATCGTGCGAGATGAAGATCATGGCCAGGCCCAGCCGCTGCTGCAGGTCGCGCAGCAGGTTGACGATCTGGGCCTGGATCGACACGTCGAGCGCCGACACCGGTTCGTCGGCCACGATCAGCTCCGGCTTCACGGCCAGCGCCCGGGCGATGCCGATGCGCTGGCGCTGGCCGCCGGAGAATTGATGGGGAAAGCGCCCGAGATGGTCGGAACCCAGCCCGACCATGTCCAGCAGTTCCACGACGCGGTCCCGCCGTGCCGCCTTGCCCGCGACGGCACGGTGAATCAGCAGCGCTTCGGCCACGATCTGCTCGACGGTCATGCGGGGATCGAGCGAGCCGAACGGATCTTGGAAAATCGGCTGGGCGCGCCGCCGGACGGTGCCGAGCGCCCGCTCCGAGGCGTGGGTGATGTCCTGGCCGTCGAACAGGATGCGGCCGGCGGTCGGTTCATCCAGCCGCAGCACCAGATTGCCGATCGTGCTCTTGCCGGACCCGGATTCGCCGACCAGACCCAGGACCTCGCCCGGTTCGACCGAAAAAGACACGCCCGAGACGGCGCGCAGCGGCGGCCCGGCGCGGAACAGCGTGCCTGCGGTCGGGAAATGCCGGACCAGCCCTTCGACCTGGAGCAGCGCCGTCATGGCGTCTGCTCCGAGATCTCGCGCCAGCGTGCGCAACGCACCAGATGGTCGTCGCCACAGCTCTCCAGGTCGGGGACCCGTTCGAAGCAGGGCTCGGGGCGGGCGTGGTGGCAGCGCGGATGGAACGCACAGCCGGCCGGCCGGGCGGCAAGGCTCGGGACATTGCCGGGAATGGCGGGCAGCGGGCCGGCGTCACGGTCCATGCCGAGGCGCGGCACGGAATTCAGCAGGCCCTGGGTATAGGGCATGCGGGTCTGTCGGAAGATCGAGCGGGCGGGGCCGGCCTCGACCGTCTGGCCGGCATACATGACCAGGATGCGGTCGGCGATCTCGGCGGCCACGCCCAGGTTATGGGTGATGAAGATGACGCCCATCGACAGCTCCGTCTGCAGGCGCCGGATAAGATCCAGGATCTGCGCCTGGACGGTGACGTCGAGCGCGGTCGTCGGCTCGTCCGCGATCAGCAGCGACGGGCGGCAGCAGAGTGCCATTGCGATCATTGCCCGCTGGCGCAGGCCGCCCGACAGCTCGTGCGGATAGGCGTCGACGCGCCGCTTCGGGTCCGGCACGCCCAGCCATTCGAGCATTTCGAGCGCGCGGGCGCGGGCGGCCCGGCGGCCGAGCGGCTCGTGCAGCTGCAGCGTCTCGACGATCTGCTCGCCGATCGTATAGACCGGGTTGAGCGCGCTCATCGGCTCCTGGAAGATCATGGCGATTTCGGCGCCGCGCAACCGCTGCATCGTGCGCGCGTCGGCGCGGGCGAGGTCGATCGTCCGTCCGTCACGCGCCCGGAACAGTATCTCGCCGGCCGCGATCCGCCCCGGCGGCTGCGGCACCAGCCCCATGATGGCGAGGCTGGTCACGGATTTGCCGGAGCCGGACTCTCCGACGATGACCACCGTCTCGCCGCGGTCGACCGAGAAGGAGACGCCCGCCACGGCCGAGACGGCGCCGCCCTCGCCGGTGAAATCGACGCGCAGGTCGCGTACCTGCAGCAGAGGTTCGGTCATGAGGTCCGCCGGGGATCGAAATGGTCGCGGAACGCGTCGCCCAGCAGGTTGAAGCCCAGCACCACGAGGAAGATCGCCAGGCCTGGGAAGGTCGCGATCCACCAGGCGGTGAGGAAATAGCTCTGGCCGTCGGCCAGCAGCGCGCCCCAGTCGGGCGAGGGCGGCTGCGCGCCCAATCCCAAGAACGACAGGCCCGCGGTCTCGACCACGACGGAGCCGGCTTGGAGCGTCGCCATCACCAGGATCGGCGTGACGCTGTTCGGCAGGACGTGGCGCAGCATGATGCGAATGCGCGAGGCGCCCAGCGCGCGGGCCGCCCGCACGAAGTCCGCATGACGGATCGCCAGCACCTGGCCACGGATCAGGCGGGCATATTGCGGCGTATAGACGATGCCGATCGCGATCATGGAGTTGGTGAGCCCGGGGCCCAGCGCCGCCACGATGATGAGCGCCAGCAGCAGGTAGGGAAAGGCCAGCACGACGTCGACCAGCCGCATGATGACCGCGTCGGTGCGGCCGCCGAAGAAGCCCGCGATCAGCCCGGCGGCGCAGCCCAGGACCAGGGCCAGGCCGTCTGCGACCACCACGGCGAGCAGCGCCGTGCGGGTGCCGTAGAGCACGCGGCTGAACATGTCGCGGCCATATTGGTCGGCGCCCATCCAATGGTCGGCCGACGGCTCCGACAGCGCGCTCGACAGATCCTGATCGTAGGGATCGTAGGGCGCCACCAGGGGGGCGGCCACGGTCAGCAGCAGGAAAATGACCGTGATCAGCAGGCCGACCTTGGCGGAGACGCGCCGCAGCACCCGCCTGAGGTCGCCCGGCTTGCGCACCGGGATCGCCGCCTGGCCTTCCGCGGCGCTCACGAGCGGCGGATCCGCGGGTCGAGCAGGCCATAGCTGAGATCGACCATCAGGTTCACCAGCACGAAGACGAGCGCGATGAACAGGGCGCCGGCCTGCACGACCGGATAGTCGCGAGACAGGATACTGTCGACCATCAGGCGGCCGAGGCCGGGCAGCGAGAAGATCGTCTCGGTCAGCACGGCGCCGGACAGCAGCAGGCCGAGCTGCAGGCCGATCACGGTCACGATCGGGATCAGCGCGTTGCGCAGAATATGGCGAAGGACGACGCGGCGCTCGGTCATGCCCTTGGCGCGGGCGGTGCGGACATGGTCGAGAGTTGCGGTCGCCAGCATCTCCGAGCGCGTGATGCGCGCGATCATGGCGAGCGGGATGGTCGCGAGCGTCACTGCTGGCAGCACCAGATAGCGCAGGCTGGCGGCGATCAGATCGGCGCGGCCGGCGATCAGGCTGTCGATCACGGTCATGCCCGTGACGCGTGGGGCATCGAGCCCGACCGGCATCAATCCGCCGATCGGGAACCAGCCGAGTCCGGCGCCGAACAGCAGGAGCAGCATCAGCCCGAGCCAGAAGATCGGCATGGAGACGCCGAACAGCGTCGCGGTCATCAGCGCGTTGTCCAGCAGGCTGCCCGCCCGGGTGCCGGCGATCACGCCGATCGGCACACCGATAAGGGTCGCGAGCAGCAGCGCCGAGAGGGCAAGCTGCAGCGTGACGGGGAAGGCGACCCAGACGTCGGCGAGGGCCGTATGGTTGCTGCGCAGCGACGTGCCGAGATCGCCCCGTGCCACGCCGATCGCGAAATCGGCATACTGCACCCAGACCGGCTGGTCGAGCCCCAGCTGATGGCGCAAGTTCTCGAGCTGCGCCGCGGTCGCCCGTTCGCCCAGCAGCAGCGTCGCGACGTCGCCGGGCAGCACATGCATCGTGAAGAACACGACGACGCTGACGCCGATCAGGACAAGCACGAGCTGGCCGAGCCGGCCGATCACATAACGGGTCATCGCTTCACGCTGTCCAACAATCACTCCTCATGCGAGCGGCGTGCCGGTTCCCAGCAGCGCTTCGCCCTTGTTCACGACGAGGCTGCTGAGCTTGTAGAGCAGGGAGCCGTCGTCCCGCGCCTTCACGGTTTCAAGAACCGTGCCGAAGATATCCCGGATCTCGCCCAGCACCTCGCCCGCCGTGACCGTTTCGCCCAGCTGCTTGCGGGGATACCATAGGCCGTCGGCCGACGCTGCCGGCACCCACATGGTGACGATCCGGACCGGTGCTGGAGGCTGCGGCCGTCCGGAAGCGGAGATCATGCCGAGGTGATGGAGGGCGCGGTCGATGCCGGCCGTCATCTGGTCGACGCCGTCCTCGTCCCAGAGGCCGTTGCCGCTCACCTCGGCGATGATGCTGGGGACGCCCAGCCGGCCGGCGGCATTGATCGTGTAGCCTTCGCCGCCGGCCGAGACGGCGACGGGCAGACCGAAGGCGATCGCCAGCGCCTTGGAGGCCTCGCTGCCGCTCGGGAACAGCGAGAACGGCTCGAGCGCCTCGCTGAGATCGCCGCCGTGCAGGTCGAGATAGGCGTCGGCCTGCGGATAGACCTTGGTGACGAGCCAGTCGGCCAGGCGCTCGCTGACGCTGCCGTCCGGCTTGCCCGGAAACATCCGGTTCAGGTTCCGGCCGTCCTCCGGCATGACGTAGATGCTGCGCCGGCGGAAGCCCGTCATGTTGAGGATCGGCAGTACCAGGATCGTCCCCGACAGGCCGGCGGGCGACCGTTTCATCAGGCGGAGTGCGGCCTCGATCGAGCAATATTCCGAGGCATGGACCCCGGCCGTGACGAGCAGGCACGGGCCGGGCTGTTCGCCCTCGATGAGGCCGAATGGAATTTCGACCCCGTCGATCGGGCGGATGAAGCCGTGCTTGGTGCGGGGGCGTCCGGTCTTGAGGCTGGGCAGCGCGTCCATGGTGATGGTCTCCGGAAAGCTAGGCGGTTTTTCCTTCGAAGGCGCGGAGGAAGCTGCGGAGATAGCCGCCGAGCGACGGGCTGAGATAGCCGCCCTCCTGCACCAGCAGGGTCGGGCGGTCGAGCGCCGCCAGCCGGCGGCCGGCTTCCGCGAAACCATGGTCGGTGATCTTGAAGGCTGCGACCGGGTCGTGCTCGCCCGCATCGAAGCCCAGCGAGACGACCAGCGCGCCCGGATCGAAGCCGGCGACGCGGGCCACCGCCGCATCGACCGCCTGCAGCCAGGCGGCGTCCGGCGTGGCCCAGGGCAGCGGCTGGTTGAAGTTGGCACCCTTGCCGGCGCCCTCGCCGATCTCGTCGGCGTAACCGGCGTAGTAGGGCGCGGTCAGGCGGGGATCGACATGGATCGAGCAGACCAGCACGTCGGGCCGATCCCAGAAGATGAACTGGGTACCGTTGCAGTGATGCACGTCGATATCGACGATCGCGACCTTGCCGAAGCGCTGGGTCAGCTGCTGGGCGGCGATCGCGGCATTGTTCAGGTAGCAGACGCCGGTCATGAGGTCGGGATAGGCGTGATGGCCGGGCGGACGGCACAGCGCATAGATCGGCGCGCCCGACGCGGCCAGCCGGTCGGCGCCGTGGACCGCGACCTGGGTGCTGGCGAAGATCGCCGGCCAAGTGCCTTCGGTGATCGGGCACGAGGTCGAGTTGCTGTACCAGCCCAGCTCGCCCAGCAGCTCGGTCGGCTTCCGATGCATCCGGTGCGTCGGATGCACGTTCGGAATCACGACCGGGCCGTAGTCCGGATGGGCGGTCCAGCGCCGATAGACGCCTTCGAGGAAGTCGACATAGGCCGGGTCATGGACCGCGGTGACCGCCTCGCGCCGGTTCAACGGCGCCTGGACGATCTCGTGCCGCTCCTGCCGGACGATGTCGAGGAAGACGTCGTAGCGCTCGGCACGATCCGGCTGGGCGATGAATCGGCCGGTGCGGAAGACCTGGTCCGGATCATGGCGGCGCTGATCCGGATGATGGACGACGAGCATGCGAGGGTTCCTTTCAGTCGAGCGCGCGCCCGCGCGTCTCGGGCGTCACCAGGATGTGCGTCGCGAGCGTGAGGATCGAGACGAGCATCACGTAGAGCGCGATGTAGAGCGGTCCGCCCATCTGCTGCAGCCAGGTCGCGACCATCGGCGCCGTGCCACCGAAGATGGCGCCGCAGACCGCATAGGGAATGCCGATGCCGGATGCCCGCACCCGGGTCGGAAACAGCTCGGCGAAGACGGTGCCGAGCACGGCGTTGTTGAGCGAGACGATGAGCGCGCCGGCGACTGCGACGAAGGCGAAGGTGCCGAGGCTGAGCGCCGGCACCGCCAGCATCGACAGCAGCGGGTAGGTGAACAGCAGGAAGCAGACGGCGGCGGCGATCAGGAACGGCTTGCGGCCGATCCGGTCCGAGATGAAGGCGAACAGCGGCACGCCGATGCAGTAGGCGACGCTGCCCAGGACTCCGCCCAGGAAGCCCGAGGCACGGTCGAGCCCGCCGACCAGGTTGGCGTAGGTCGGCAGGAAGATCATCCAGAGGTAATATTGCAGGGAATTGATCTGGACGACGAAGACGATGAAGACCTCTCGCGGGAATTCGAGGATGGACGTCAGGACCGACATCGTGCTGGTCGCCCGCCGGTCCTTCGCCTTCTGGAACGATGGCGTCTCGGCAATGCCGCTGCGCAGATAGAGCCCGAAGAGCGAGAGCACGGCGCCCAGCAGGAACGGCACCCGCCAGCCCCATTGGGCGAGGTCGTCGGCCGAGAGATATTTCGTCGTCAGGGTCGAGACGGCGGTGGCGGCGAGCACCGACAGCCCGATCGACAGCTGCTGAGGCGAGGCGGCGAACGCCCGGTTGCGGGCCGAGGCATGCTCGTTGAGGAAGGTGATGGCGATCTGGTATTCGCCGCCGGCCGAAAAGCCCTGCAGCAGGCGGGCCGCGACGATGAGCAGCGGTGCCGCGACGCCAATCTGGGCGTAGGTTGGGCACAGCGCCATGGCCAGGCCGCCGAACCCCGCCATTATGATTGTCGCCGACAGCATGACGCGGCGGCCGTATCGGTCGGCGAGCGGCGACAGCACGACGGCGCCGATCGGTCGCCCGAGAAATCCGATGGCGAAGGCCGAGAAGCTGGCGATCAGCGACGCGGTCGGATCGCCGGCCGGGAACATCTGCCCGGCGAAGATCCCGGCGAGGAAGCCGTAGATCGACCAGTCGTACCATTCGATGAAATGGCCGATGGCGCCGCCGACGAGCGTCCGCGTCCGGCCGCTGCCGATCGGGTGCGCCGACGCCTGGAGTCCCACTCCGTCACTCATCCGCTGCTCCCCGGGTTGTCATCGTCAGTGCGAGGGTGATGCCGGCTTGGCGGGAGCTTCGGCCAGTCTTCGACCGACCATTTCCGCCAACAGACTGAGATTGCGATTGAAATAAGCCTCGTCCTTGTCCAGGAACCGTTCGAGGCTGAGGCCGCGGATGGCGACCAGCATGAACTCGAACAGGGCCTGCATTCCCGGCTCGGCCGCATCGGCCAGAACGTGACGCTCGATCCAGGGATGGAGCATGCCCCGCATGGTCTCCAGACGATGATCGACCACGCGCCGATGAAACGCTTCGTCGGCCCGCGTGCCGATGATGATCTCCCAGATCGCCCAATAGCTCGGGTCGCCATAGACTTCCCAAAGATGGGCGACCAGGCTCTCGACGTCGATGCGTCCATCCGCGCCCAGGTGATCTTGCTGTTCGAGCCGCTGCAGGACGCGTTCGGACGACCGATCGAGTACGCTCAGCATCAGGTCTTCCTTGGTCGGGAAATGATGGTGAAGAGCGCCGGTCGTGAGGTGCGCGCGCTTTGCGATCAAAGCCGTCGAGGTGCCGGCGAAGCCGATGGTGCGCAGCAGATCGATGGCGGCACCGATGAGAAGCGTGCGCGTTTCGGCGCTTCGATCGACCTGCTTGCGACGGATGGGCTCAGACACTCGTTGTTCGCCTCGACAAAGATAGATATCGATTGGAATGTAAATATCCACCTGGTGTCAACGCTCCGCAGAGAGCCGACGTTCGTTTGCCTGCCGCCGCATGATTCTCGCTCTTGCCAAGGACGGTCCCATGACGTTTCCGGTGAAAACTTGCTTGCGCCTGGTGGGGTTGGCACTGCTGCTGACTCTTGGCGATCCGTTCGCGGCGACGGCGGCCAGCTTGCGCGTCGGGATGGCCGATGATCCCGATACGCTCGATCCGGCGGTCAGCGGCAGCTTCATCTCGCTGCAGATCACCAGTGCCATGTGCGACCGGCTGATCGAGGTCGGCCCGCAGCTGGACTATCTTCCGGGCCTGGCCTCCGAATGGCATTGGTCGGCGGACAATCGCGCGCTCACCGTGACGTTGCGCGAGGGCGCGGCGTTCCAGGACGGCGAGCCGTTCGACGCCGCGGCCGTCAAATGGAACATCGACCGCTACCGAACCGCGCCGATTTCGAAACGGGCGACGCAATTGAAGCCGGTCAAGGACGTGGTGGTGCTCGACGATCACACCGTCCGGTTCGACCTGTCCGAGCCCTACGCCCCCTTGCTCGCTCTGCTCGCCGAGCGCACCGGGATGATGCTGGCGCCGAAGGCGACGGCCGAGGCCGGCGGCACCGCGGGGGCGCACCCGGTCTGCCTCGGCCCCTACGAATTCGTTCGGCGCGTGCCGCAGGAACGCGTCGTCCTGCGGCGCTCCGCGCACTATTGGGACCCCGCGAAGCAGCTTCTGGACGAGGTGCAGTTCTTCGACATTCCCGATGCGGCCCTGCGCCTCGCCAATCTTCAGGCGGGCCAGCTCGATCTGATCGAGCGCGTGGCGCCCACCGACCTCGATGCCCTCAGCGGCGATCCGCGGTTCAAGCTGGCCTCGATCCCGGCGCTCGGCTACCAGCTGATCGTGTTCAACCTGGCGAATGGCCCTCAGTCGCAAAGCCCGATCGGCCGGGACCCGCGCGTGCGCGCTGCGTTCGAGGCGTCGATCGACCGGGAGACGATCAATCAGGTCGTGTTCGCCGGCCGGTACATGCCCGATAACCAGCCGGAGCCGGTCGGCGCGCCCTACTTCGTGCCGGACCGCCCCGTTCCGCACCGCGACCTGGCGCGGGCGAAGGCCCTGCTCGAAGAGGCGGGACAGAGCCGGGTCGCCTTCACGCTGCTCGTGCCGAACGATCCGGTGAACGCCCAGGTGGCACAGATCATCCAGTCGATGTCGGCGGAGGCCGGCTTCGATCTCAAGCTGCAGATGATGGAATCGGTCACGCAGGCGCAGGCGGCCGACCGCGGCGATTTCCAGGCGGTGATGCAGCTGTGGAGCGGCCGGACGGATCCGGACCAGAACATTTCGATCTGGGTCGCCTGCGACGGCTTTCTCAATCGGGCGCGATATTGCAATCCCGCGCTCGATACGCTGCTGGGCGAGGCTACCAGGACGACGGAGACGGCCGAGCGGGCGAAGCTCTACCGGCAAGCGGCGGCGATCTACCTGGACGACCGATCCGTCCTATTCCTGCACCATTATGTCTGGCTGTGGGGTGCGAGCGCCAAGCTCCAGGGGTTCGCGCCGTCCCCGGACGGGTTGATGCGGGTGAAGGGAGTGAATCTGGTCCCCTGACTGGCGGCATCGCGGACGTGTGGGACCGGTCAGTCCTGCAGATCGGCCGGCAGGAACTGGCGGTCGATGATCTTGTCCCACTCGACCGGACCTTCCCATTGGCCTTGGCGGATCAGGCCCTTGATCACGTTATCGACGCTCGGCTGGTCGATGTTGCCGCGGCTCCAGTATTTGAGCCCGGCCAGATGGCGCATGACGCCGGGCGACGTGTCGAGCGGCAGGGTGTCGCCATAGCGTTTCGAGACGATCTTGGCCGCCTCGTCCAGATTGGCGTAGATGAAATCCACCGCCTCGCGCCGGCCGGCGATGATGGCGCGGAGTTCCTGCGGGTGCTGCTTCATGAAGTCCAGGGTCGCGATGCCGACGTCCTGGGACATGCGCGGCAGGCCTTCCTGGGTAAAGACCACGCGATATTTGCCGGCCCGCTCGGTAAACAGCGGCTCCATGATGAACATGGAATCGACGCCGCCGTTCTCCAGCGCCGACAGGCCGGCGCCGATCTGGCCCATGGCGATCAGCTTCATCTTGTCGCCGAGACCCGCCGCTTCCTCCGCCATCCGGGCCAGCGTCTCGCTGGTCGAGCGGGGCGCGCTGATGCCGACGCGTTTGCCGGCCAGGTCCTGGATCGTCTTGATGTCGCTGTTGGGCATGGTCACCCAGACGATGTCGTCGCTGGTGTTGACGCTGTCATGGACGATGCGCATGTCGATGCCGGCCTTGAAGCCGGCCAGCACGCTGGCGGTGCCCATCTCGGCATAGCCGAGGTTGGCGCCGATCATATTGCGCAATCCGGTGCCGCCGCCGACCGAGGTCACGACCCCGGTGACGTCGACGCCGTATTTGGCATAGAGGCCCAGCTCCAGGGCCACTGCGATCGGCGCCATGGTCGGCAGCGATTTGTAATAGGGCGCCATGATGTCGATCGAAAAGGCCGCCTGGGCCCGGCGGCAGAACATCGCGCCGCCGATCGCACCCAGTCCCATGCCGATGACGCTGCGTCGCGTAAGCTCCATCCTGTCCTCCCTCGGTCGGCCCTGCTGCTGGCCGCGTTATTCTTTTGGGCCGTCCTGACGCTTCGAGGATGGGCGCACCCCGCCATATTGCGCCCAGGTCGACGCGACCTGCCATCCCGCATCGACGATCAGGTTGATGCCGGTGATCGCCGAGGCGCGCTCGGACGCCAGGAATTCGATCGCCTCGGCAACCTCGTTCGGCTCGACCACGCGGCCCAATGCGGTGAACTCGCCCGGATGGGCGGCATAGCGGCCCGATGCGATCCGCTTGGCCACGCGCGGCACCAGGGTCGATCCGGGGGAGATCGCATTGACGCGCACGCCCGACCGGCCCCATTCGCCGGCCAGCCCCTGGGTCAGGCTGACCACGGCGGTCTTGCTGGAGGCATAGGCATGGACCGGGAAGGAGCCCAGTGCCGCGATCGAGGAAATATTGACGATGCTGCCCCAACCCTGATGGGCCATGCGCGTGCCGAACGCCCGGGCCGCCAGATAGGTGCCGGTCAGGTTGATCCTGAGCGTGCGGTCCCAGACCTCCATCGGCAGCTCGGCCGGCGGCAGCACATCCTGGAACACCGCCGCCGTCACCACCAGGGCGGTCACGGGCCCGAGCGTGCCGTTGATTTCGGCCGCCACCGCTTCGACCGCATCCGCGTCGCCGATGTCGAGCGCGAAGCTGTTCCCCCCCACCTGGTCGGCGACGCGCCGCGCGGCGTCGCCATCCTGGTCGCAGATCGCGAGGCGCCAGCCGCGGGTCGCCATCAGCAGGGCCGTGGTCTCGCCGATGCCGTTGCCGCCGCCGATGATGACCGCGAGGCGGTCTGCCCGTTCCGTCATGATGCCGCTCCGATCGACCCCGTCATTGCGGCGGCGATCCCTTGACCACCACGCGCATCAGCACGCGCCGATATTTGCCCATCTCATAGTTCGCGACGGCGCGGTGCAGCAGGCAGCGATTGTCCCAGAACACCAGGTCGCCGGGCTTCCAGGCGTGGCTATAGACGAACCGGTCGGCGGTGGCATGGGCCAGCAGCTCCTCCACCAACTGATGGCCCTTGTCCTCTGGCAGGCCTTCGATGTGGGAGCAATACATGCCGATATAGAGGCTCTTGTGGCCGGTCTCGGGATGGGTGCGCACGAGCGGGTGGCTCACCGGTGGGGCGGCGGCGATATCGTCCTCGCTCGCCGGCGCGCTGCCGGTATAGCGCCGCATGAATTCCAGGCTCTGGATGCCGCGCAAGCCCACGAGCCGCTGCTTCATCGCCGTGGGCAGGGCGTCATAGGCCCTGGTCATATCGGCGAACTGCGTATCGCCGCCCTTGGGCGGCAGCTCGACCGCATGCAGCATGGTCAGGAGTGCCGGCCGCTGCAGGAACGACTTGTCGGTGTGCCAGAAATAGGTCGAGCTGAAGAACGGCTTTTCGACCGGGTTGCCGTCCGCGTCCAGATTGGTGATCTGGTGCACCGCGTCCCAGCGCGAACCGTCGGCCTGCCGCACCTTGTGCTGTTCGACCTCGCCGAAGATGGACGCGAGATCGTAGATGTTCTCCGGGCTCATCCGCTGATCGCGGAACACCAGCACGTGATGATCGAGGAAGGCCTGGCGGGTCCGGGCGATCAAGTCGGGCGTCAGCGGCCGCGACAGATCCTCGCCGACGATGGCGGCACCCATGACCGCCGAGACGGGCGATAGGTTCAGTCCTGCGGCCGACATGGCGCCTCCCCGGATTGCTCGCTGCGGCCGTTGCACCGGCCGACCCTGAAGTACAGGGGCAGCGGGCAAGCCGCGCATAGCACATGTTTACTATCGTCCCAGGCATAAATTGTCTGGGGCAGCGCGGTAGCGGCGGCTGCCAGACATTTTCGGCATTGGGCGGTGCCGAACGTGTCCTGGACGGCGCTTTTCGGCTGCCGTTCTATGGGCTTTGCCGCCGGCTTCCATCCGGATCGAGCAAGAAAATAGCGGGTCCCGGCCCAAGCGCCGAAGACCCTCGGGAGGAGTTTGCAGATGGCCGGCATCGCCACCGCGTCCTGCATCGACGTGCATGCCCATGTCCGCCTGGCCGCCACCGATGGCGCCGCCGGCATCCACGGACCCGAAAACGGCATCGATGAGCAGGGACGGCCCTGGTACCGGGTCGGCAACTACAAGCTCGTCGGCGTCAAGCACGCCAACAGCCCGTTCACCGACCCGGTGATCCGGCTGGAACGCATGGCGAAGGCGCATATCGATTTTCAGGTGCTGTCGCCCAGCCCGCTGACCTATTTCCACCATATCGACACGACCTCCGCCCTGTCGTTCTGCCGCCGCTACAACGACGGCGTCGCGGCGCTGATGCGGCAATATCCGGACAAGCTGGGCGGCCTCGCCGCCCTGCCGATGCAGGACCCGGGCGCGGCCCAGGAGGAATTGCACCGGGCCGTGACCGATCTGGGGCTGTGGGGCGCGGCCGTCGGCACCGAATATGCGCTGCCGCTGCACAGCGACAAGTTCGATCCGCTCTACGAGGCCTTCGTGAAGCTGGATGTGCCGCTGTTCCTGCACCCGGCGCCGGCCGGCATCGACGGGCCGCCCGGCGATCCGAGCCTGAAGCGGTTCGATCTCGACGTCGTCGTGGGCTTCGCCGCCCAGGAGACGATCGCGGTCGCGACCCTGATCTTCGGCGGCGTGCTCGATCGGCATCCGAAGCTCGACGTCTGGATCAGCCATGGCGGCGGCAATGTCGCGTTCCAGGCCGGCCGCCTGGCCTGGGCGGGCCAGAAACGCCCCTGGGCGACCGAGGCGATGAAGAAGGATGGCGCGTTCGAGCAGGCTTTGACCCGGCTCTGGTACGACACCCATCTGAACGACGACCGCGCGCTGGCGCTCTTGACCCAGGTCGTGGGCGAGGATCGCCTGGTCTATGGCACCAACTTCGCCGGCTGGGACCAGCCGGACGATGGCGACCATGGCCCGGTGCCGCCGATCTGGGCGGAGAATGCGCGCCGCCTGCTGCGCCGAGGCGCCGCCGCGCGGCGATGAACCCGCTCTCGCTCTCCTATTATACCGTGCCGGAGCTGGATCCGCCGGCCACGGTCGATGTCGCCGCGGCCTGCGGCTGCGACCATATCGGCCTGCGGTTGCTGGCCGGGCAGCCGGGGGGCGATCTGCTGCCGATCATGACCGACGCGGCGCTGCGCCGGGCGACGCGCCGGCGGCTGGACGATAGCGGCCTCTCCGTGCTTGACGCCAATACGGCGCGGCTGACGCCGGCGACGAGCGTGCCGGCGTTCCGGCCGTTCTTCGAGGTCGCGGCCGAGCTGGGCGCGCGCCACGCGCTCGCCACCGCCGACGATGCCGACCGCGATCGCCTGGCCGACCGCCTGGCCGAGCTTTGCGACCTGGCGGCGGAATACGCCATGACCGTGCAGCTGGAATTCGTGCCCTGGATGAGCGTCGCCGGCGTGGTCGATGCCGGCGACATGGTGCGCCGGGCCGGACGGCCCAACCTGGGGATCGCGCTCGACGCGCTGCATTTCGATCGGTCCCATGGCCGGCTGCAGGATATCGCGGCGCTGCCGCCGGCCTGGTTCGCCTATATGCACCTGTGCGACGCCCCGGCCGACTGGGCGCCCGATCAGGCGGCGCTGCTGCATACCGCCGTCAAGGAGCGGCTGTTCCCGGGCGAGGGCGGCATCGATCTGATCGGCCTGCTGCGCGCCCTGCCGGCGAAGATTCCGCTGGCGCTCGAAATTCCGACCGAGCGGCTCGCCCGCGACGTTCCGGCCCTGGAGCGGGTCGCGCGCGCGGTCGCCGCGACCAAGCGGGTCGTGGCCCTCGCCAATGACAGGGAGATCTGAACCATGAGCACCGCCGGCTCCAACCCGACGGCAACCGGCCAGGCCATCCGGGCCTGCGCCGCCACCGTCATCGAGGCGGTCGCCCGCTTCGGCAATGACACGCGAGCGATCGCGGCTGCGATCGATGCCCCGTTTCAGGCTCTGCTGGAACGTTCCGACCTGCTGACGATCGGCGTGCCGCGCCCAGGCAACCATGTCGCGATGTCCTGGTACCTTTATTACGATGGCGACCTGTCGCTGCTGATCTATCCGCTGGCCAAGGACAAGGTCATCCCGCCCCATGATCACGGCAATTGGGAAAGCATGTTCGTCTATCGGGGTGCCGTGAAGCACACGGTCTACGAACGGATCGACGACGGCTCCGTGGCAGGCCATGCCGATCTGAAGATCGTCGACGACCGGGTGCTGAGGCCCGGCGATTCGGCGGTGATCGCACCGCCGGCCGACATCCATACCTTCGTCGCGACCGAGGACGACACTTTCGCGATCACGGTGGCGAGCGGTTTCTACAAGGCGGAGCGCTGCTATTTCCAGCCCGAGGCGAAGACCTTCTTCGTCAAGAATCCGAAAGCGGCATGACGGTCCGGGGACGAGGCGCATGAGCAGGATCGCACTGATCACCGGCGCCGGCGGCGGGCTTGGCGCCGCGATTGCCGGCCGCATGGCCGAGGATGGCTGCCGGGTCGCGCTGCTGGACAATGACGCGGTCACGGTCGAGGCCCAGGCCCGCGCCATACCGGGGGCGCTCGGCCTCGCCGCCGACGTTACGGACGAGCGGCAGATAGACGATGCCGTCGCGCGGATCATCGAGCATTTCGGCGCGGCCCCGGACATCCTGGTCAACAACGCCGGCATCGTCCGGTTCGGCGACATCCTGGAACAGAGCGTCGCCGATTTCCGGCGCGTGATCGACGTCAACCTGGTCGGCACCTATATCGTCAGCCGCGCGGTCGGGCGCCATATGGTCGCGCGCGGCAGCGGCGTCATCGTCAACATCACCTCGCTGAACGCGCTGGCGCCCAGCCCCGACGCCGGCGCCTATCCCTGTTCGAAGGCGGCGGTCGCGAGCCTGACCCAGCATCTGGCCCTGTCGCTGGGCCCGCGCGGCGTACGGGTCAATGCGGTCGGGCCGGGCTTCATCGATGCCGGCATGTCGGCGCCGATCTACGCCGATCCGGCCGTGCGCGAGACGCGCGGCTCGACGGTGCCGGCCGGCGGCATCGGCACGGCCGAGGATGTCGCCGACGCGGTGCAGTTCCTGGCGTCGGACAAGGCCCGCTACATCATGGGCCAGCATCTGATGGTCGATGGCGGCGTGTCGTTCAGCCTGAAACTGCAGATGCCGCGCAAGGCGCCGACGGTGCGGGTCTAGAGGATGCGCAACCTGATCCTGACCGGCGGCATCGGCCATCCGTTCGCCGATGCCTCGGCGGCGCTGGCCGATATCCTGGCGGTCGACGGGATCGTCTCGGCCATCACGCAGGATATCGAGCAGGGCCTGACCGATCTGGGCGGTTTCGACTTGGTCACGGTCTATGCGCTGCGCTGGCGCATGCTGGTCGGCGAGAAATATGCGCCCCATCGCGACCAATGGGCGTTCAGCCTGTCCGATGCCGGACGCCAGGCGCTGGCTGGTTTCGTCGAGCGTGGCGGCGGGCTCATGGCCCTCCATACCGCCATGGTCTGTTTCGACGATTGGCCGGATTGGCGCCGGTTGCTCGGCGCGCAATGGGTCTGGGGTCGTTCCGCCCATCCGCCGTTCGGCCCGATCGCGGCGACGCCGACCGCCGTCGTCCATCCGATCAGCGAGGGGGCTATTCCTTTCGCGCTCAAGGACGAGGTCTACGGCCATCTGGATATGGAGCCGGGGGTCGAGCCGCTGATGATGGGCGATGCGGGGGCGGGATCCTGGCCCCTGGTCTGGGCGCGATCGGTCGGACAAGGCCGCGTGTTCGTTGATCTTCTGGGCCACGACCGGGCGTCGCTGGAACAGCCGACGCACCGGGAACTCATCCGCCACGGCGCGCGCTGGGCCGCCGGCGGGCCCTGATCGTCAGGTCGCGATCGGCTCGAACGTCGGGTTTTCGGCGCAGAGTTCGGTCACCAGGCTCTTCAGCACGGCTGCGACGCCGTTCGCCGCTTCCGGCGGTTCACCGGTCTTGGGCCGGACCAGGTAGAGCGTGCGCCACATCGACGGCTCGATGATCCGGCGCACCTTCAGCGTGCAGGCCGCGACCTCGGCGGTGACGGCGGACGCGGGCAGGATGCCGCAGGCGAGCCCGCGGGCGATGACCGCCTTGATCGCCGGCATCGAATTGATCGGAAATGTGATGCGCGGCGACAGGCCGGCCGCCTGCATTTCATCCTCGATCACCCGGCGCAGTACGTCGCCGCCGCTGGGCATGGTCAGCTCGATATCGGCGAGGTCGCGCAGGCGGATCGGCTCCGCGACGTCGAACGGCGACCCGGCGTTCGTCACAAGGTCCAGGATCTCGCGCAGCATCGGCTCCTGGGCGTAGGCGTGGCTCGGCGGCGCGTTATAGATCAGCGCCAGGTCGAGCTCGCCCGCCTCGACCTGCTCGTTCAGCACATGGCTCAATTCCTCGATCACGGTCAGCGTCACGCGCGGCATGGTGGCGCGCACGCGTTCCAGCAGGCGCGTCGCCAGCAGGGTCGACAGGCTGGGCGAAATGCCGAGCGTCAGCATCTGCGGCGCGCCCTCGACCTGCTCGCGCAGGGTCCGCTTCAGGTCCTGCAGCCGGCGCAGGATGAATTTCGCCTCGGTCAGGAAGGTCCGGCCGGCCGGCGTCGGCGTGGTGCCCAGGATATTGCGCTCGAGCAACTGCACGCCGAACTCGCGTTCCAGCGCCTTGATCTGGATGCCGAGCGCCGGTTGCGCGATGTTGAGGGTCGCCGCGGCCTTGGTAATGCTGCCGAGTTCGCACACCCGGATGAAGCATTCCAGCTGACGACTGCGCATGCGGCACCGCTCCTCTCGACCGTTTCGGCTCTTGGGCAGGCAAGGCTGCCGAGCCCCGCCGCCCCGGGCAAGCTAAAATTATATTGGGGGGTGCATAAGGTGTCCTGGACGCGCCGCGATGCGTCCCCCAGGGTCGTTCGGACCAGAAGCGAACCGCGGCAGCAAGCGCGCGGGGCCGGGGGAGGATATGCAAGACAGCTTGGCAACACCGGCGGAAATCCATGCCCGCGTCACGGGTGTTACCCGGGTCTATGACGGCGGCGTCCACGCGCTGGGACCGATCGATCTGGACCTGCGCCGGGGCGAATTCTTCTCGATCGTCGGCCCGTCCGGCTGCGGCAAATCGACGATGCTCGACGTGCTGGCCGGCCTCGGTCTGCCGACCGCGGGCACGGTCGAGTTCGAGGGCCAGCCGGTGGTCGGCGTCGTGCCGCATGGCGTCGGCGTCGTATTCCAGGAGGATTCCTCGTTCCCCTGGCTGACCGTGCGCGACAATATCGGCTTCGGCCTGAAGCGCGCGGGCATGGCCGGGCCTGAGCTCGTTGCCCGCGTCGAGCAGGCGATCGAATTCATGGGGCTGGAGGATTTCGCGGAGGCCTATCCGACCCAGCTGTCGGGCGGCATGCGCCAGCGCGTCTGCATCGCCCGGACCCTGGTGCTGCGTCCGCGATTGATCCTGCTCGACGAGCCGTTCGGCGCGCTCGACCAGCAGACCCGTCTGCTGATGGGCGACGAGCTGCTGCGGCTGTGGCGGGCGACCGGCGCCACCGTGCTGCTGATCACCCACGCACTGGACGAGGCGGCGATGCTGTCTGACCGGGTCGGCGTCATGTCGGCGCGGCCGGGCCGCTTCATCGAGATCGTCGAGACCGGCTGGTCGCGCGACCGGACCAGTGCTATCGCCGCCGATTTGGCCTTCGGCCGCGTCACCAGCCATCTTTGGGAAAAATTGCGCGGGGAGTCGATGAAGGCGATGTCGCGGGCGGAAAAAGCGGCACCATGAGGCGTCCCGCCCTGGTCCGGGCCGCCATCGTCGTCGGCTTCGTCCTGTTCTGTGAACTGGCGACCCGCGCCGGCTGGGTCAGCCGGAACGCGCTCGTGCCGCCGACGGAGATGGTCGCGACCCTGGCGGCGCTGATGCGGACCGAGGAGTTCTGGTCGGAAGCCGCCTTCACCTCCGTCAATATCCTGATCGCGTTCGTGTCGGCAGTGGTCGCGGGCTTCGCGATCGGCGTCGTGTTGCATCGGTTGCCGCGGACCCGGCGCGCGCTCGAGCCGATGATCGCCAGCTACTACGCCCTGCCGTTCTTCGTGCTCTATCCGCTGTTCATCGTGCTGTTCGGCATGAATGCGATGCCGATCATCTTCATGGGCTTTCTCTATGCGGTGATGGCGATGATCACCGGCACGCTGACCGGCCTCGACCGGGTGCCGCGCATCTTCATGAGGCTGGCTGAGACCTATCGCATGGGCCGCTTGTCGCAGGCGCTGCACATCCAGCTGCCGGGTGCCGCACCCTATGTCTTCACCGGGACGAAGCTCGCGTTCGGCTATGCCATCACCGGCGTGATCGGTTCCGAATTCATTCTGTCGAACAATGGCTTGGGCTACGGCATCGCCTTTTCCTACAATAATTTCGACGACCGCACGATGTACGCGCTGCTGGTGTTCGTGCTGACCGTGGTGTCGACGTTGACCCTGGTCCTGCACGCGGCCGAACAGCGGGTGCAATATCGGGCGCGCGCCGGCGCCGGCGCGCGGCTGTCGGACGAGACCGGCCGGTTCGGCCGCTGGCTGGCTCTCGCCGCCTGCGCGCTGGTCATTCTCGCGGTCTGGCAGATCCTCTATTCCCGGGTCGGGCAGGAAGCGATCGCGTCGCCGCTCAGCAGCTTCCAGCGCATCGGCGTGCTGGTGGGCCGGGAGGATTTCTGGGCGAACGTGACCGAGACAATGCGGGCGCTGCTGCTGTCGCTGGGGCTGTCCTGCATCGCGGGGGCGCTGATCGGCGTGCTGCTGGGCGTCAACAAAGCCGCGGCCGAGGTGCTGGCGCCGCTGTTGATCGCGTTTTATGCAATGCCGAAGGTGACGCTCTATCCGGTCATCCTGCTGTTCTTCGGCATCGGCCTGTCGGCCAAGGTCGCGTTCGGCGCGCTCTACGGCATGATCCCGATGATCCTGATCGCGATGAACGCCATCATCGCCATGAACCCGTCGCTGCGCCGAACCGCCCAGGTCCTGCACCTGACCCGGATGCAGTATGTCTGGACGATCGTGCTGCCGGCCACGCTGCCGGAAATGGTCTCAGGCTTGCGGATCAGTTTCTCGATCACGCTCCTGGGCGTGATGATCGGCGAGATGTTCGCGTCTCAGCGCGGGCTCGGCTTCATGATCATGAACAGCATGGGCGTCAACGACACGCCGACTATGATGGCCGTGACCGTGCTGATCAGCATCTTCGCCCTGGCGGTCAATGCCGGCCTGATGCGGCTGGACACGAATTTCCGCAAAACGTGACGACTAGCAACCCGTCCGATGCAGCTGCTCGCAGATCGTCCGGGCCGATAGGGTGCCGTCGGGGGCAGCGAGGCTGGCGCCGCCGGGCGGCTCGCTTTGCAGGGCATAGACCATCATGCCGCCTAGGGGATCGGTCGAGACCGCGGCGGTATAGCGCTTGAGCGTCTCGACCGAATAGACGACCCCGCCGGTATGGTCCGGCGGCACCAATGCTCCCAGCATCAATCGGCCGGGCCAGATCGCCCGATAGGCCGCAATCGAGCGCAAGGGATCGAAGCTTGGGCCGGCCTCATAGGCCATGACCGAGACGAGATCGACGGCTTTGGCCTCCGGCAACCGGCCGAGCCAGAGCATGGAGCCGGTGAACGGGCTTTGCGGCGGCTCGTTCTGGAACTTGCCCGTGCCGTAGGCACCGACGCTCCAGGCGGGCAAGGCCAGTATAGCCGGACGCGGCAACACCAGGCGGGTGCGCCGGATCAGGTCGGCCCAGATCGCGTCGGTGGCGCACGTGATCGTGACACCCGCATCGGCCGTGTGCCGGCCGCACTGCGGGGCCGCAGGCTCATAGTCCAGATCGACCCCGTCGAGCCCGAGGGCGGCCACCAGGCGCGCGACGGCATCGGGCGCATATTGGCCCCAGGTCGTGGCATAGCCCGATCCGCCGATGGCCAGCAGGATCTTCATATGGGGCGCCCGCACCCTGAGCGCCGCGACGGCCTCGGCCAGCTCCGCGCCGTCGAACGGCACCTGCAGGCCAGTATCATGTAGGTCGGTCCCGGCGAACTTCAGATCCGGCCGGGCGAAGCCCAGGGCCACGATGTCGAGCGAGGCCGGCAGGTTCGCCAGTTGCGTGACGCTGGCCGTGGCCACCGGCAGTTCCGCCCAGCTCTCGTAATAGCCCATGATCAGCGGACCGGCGGGCAGGCCGTCGTCGGCGGCCAGGGCGCCGGCAGACCAGAGGCAGGCCGCCGACAGCAGCAGGTGACGCCAACGGGGTCGCATCATCAAAAGACGTTCCGCCCCCACAACCCGCCGAACAGCGTGCGGGCCATGATCAGCAGGTCGAGCGAGGGCGACCAGTTCTCGACATATTCCAGGTCGAGCTCGACGCCGCGCCGTGCCTTGGCTTCGGTATGGATGCCGCCGCGCATGCCGTTGATCTGGGCCCAGCCGGTGATGCCGGGCTTCACCCGATGGCGTGCCGCATATTCGATGACCGCTTCGGGATAGATCTGATTGCCGACCAGCATCTTCGGCACATGGGCGCGCGGGCCGACGATCGACATATGTCCCATCAGCACGTTGAACAATTGCGGCAGCTCGTCGATGCTGGTGCGGCGGATGAACTTGCCGACCCGGGTCACGCGCGGGTCGTTCTCCATCGTTCCCCGCGTGCCGTCGTCGCGCGGATCGAACGTCATCGACCGGAACTTCAGCATCTCGAATTCTTTGTGGTTGAAGCCGATGCGCTTCTGCCGGAACAGGATCGGGCCGGGCCCTTCCCACCGGATCGCGATGGCGGCGGCGAGCAGGATCGGCGCCACCAGAATGAGCGCGATCGTGCCGATGGTATAATCCTCGATCGTCTTCACCACGGCCCGCGAGCCGACCAGGGGCCGGCGGGCGACCTGCAGGAAGGAATGGCCGTCGACGTTGCGCAGTTTCAGGTCGCGCACGTTCAGCCAGTTGAACTCCATCAGCAGCAGGATGTCGGCGGGGATCGAATTGATCTTCTGCATCATGCTGGAGATGCGTTCGCGCGCCTCGAGCGGCAGGGCCACGACGATGGCATCGATCTGCGTGGTCCGTGAGATTTCGATCAGCGGATCGATGCCCTTGATGACGTCGACGCCGTTCAGCTTTTTCTCGCGCCGGTCGGCCCGTTCGTCGAACACGCCGATGATCTCATAGGGATTGTTCGGGCGCTCGCGGCTCTTCAGATGCTCGATCACCGCGGCGCCCTCGGGACCGGCGCCGATGATGGCGATCCGATGGCTGAGCGTGCCGTGCCGGCGCAGCCGGTTGACCAGGACCCGGGTGACCACGCGTACCGTGACGATGCCCGAGACGGCGGCGGCGAGCCAGGTCAGGAACCAGCGCGAGGAATCCTCCGACGGGTGAAAGACGCTGGCAAAGGTCCCGATGACGACCGCCCCGGCGATCAGCCCGCCCAGGATGTCGATGATCTCCCAGCGCAGCGAATGGTAGCGGTCCCAGCGATAGACCCGGCGATTGCCGCTGACCATCCGATAGGGATAGATCGCCAGCACCGACATCAGCACGGATTGCGCCAGGGTCACCGGCGCATCGCCGAGGCTCGCCACCACGCCGGCCAGGCACAGCGCCAGGGCGTCGCCGGTCTTGACGCACCAGTTGATCAGCCCGTGCGATATGATCGAGGGCCCGTGCTTGACCTCGCCCGAGGGCGGCGCGAGCGGGGCGTCCGGTTCGGCTATCATTGCGCAAATCTCATAAAAAAGGTGCGGAACAGACGGGGCGGCGGCGGCACGAACAAGGGTGCCGCCTGGGGCACGAGCATGCGGGCGGCCATGGCGGTGCCGATGCCGCCCTGCGCGGTGGTGAGCGCGGTCGCGACCGCGGCCCCCATCAGGCCGAAGCGCGGGATCAGCAGGAACGACAGCACGAGAATGGTGGTGAGCTGCACCAGATTGAGCAGGCGCAGGGCGGCACCATGGCCGGTCATCGCCAGCAGCACGTCCTGGGCCGCATAGAGCGCGTTCGCCATCTGACCCAGCGCCAGCAGGGTCAGCACGCCGGCACCGCCGACATAGCCGGCGCCGACGACCGACAGCAGTGGCCGGGCGCCGAGCGCCAGCACCAGGCACAGGCCGCCGCCGATGACGGCGCCGCCGATCTGGACCCGGCGATTGAGGGCGCCCAGGCCCAGATCGCCCTGGCGGTGCAGGCCGGCAAAGCGCGGGGCCGCGACCGTGCCGAGGCTGATCAGGATGACCAAGGCCAGCATGGAGGCGCGTAGCGCCACGCTGAACAGGCTGATCGACGCGGTATCGACATAGACGCCCAGGATCAGCACCGGCAGCGAGGCGATGCTGACTTGAACCAGTTCGACCACATAGAGCGGCGCCGCCGTCGTCCTGAGCGAGGGCAGGGTTGCGACCCCCGCGGGCAGCGTCGCGTCATGGGCCAGGCGCCCGCGGTCCCGGACGATGCCCAGGATGCCGATGAGCGTGGTCAGCAGCATGGTTGCAGCCAGGCTCAGCACCAGGGCGGCCGCATCATGTTCGCCCGCCAGCACGCCGGTCAGCAGGCCCATCGGCCAGACGACATTCTGCAGGATCTGGGCGAGCGTGGTCCGGCCGAGACCGGTCAGCACATTGGCGAGCGTGAAGGCGGCGGTCATGCCGGGGATGACCATGCCGCTCATGCGCAAGGGTGCGGCGACGCTCGGATCATGGAACAGATATTGGGCCGCGAACGGCGCCGACAGCATCGTGGCGAGGCCGACCATCACGCCGACGCCGGTGGTCGCGAGCGTCCCGCCGATCAGCAGGCGGCGCGCGGCACGGCCCTGGCCCAGCGCCAACTCGGCCGCGACGAGGCGCATCAGCGCCCGCTCGACGCCCAGGCGGCTGGCGGTCGAGGCCAGGTGGCCCCAGGTCAAGGCCAGGAACAAGAGGCCGCTTTCCCGTTCGCCCATCAGACGCGCGGCCAGCATGTAGAGCGCGAGCTTGGTGGCAACCTCGACGGCACGCACCAGCAGGCCGATCAGGGAATGCCGAATGAAACGATCGAAGCGCGCGGGGCGTGCCGTGGCTGTCGACTGTTCCTCGTCCCGCTCTTGACCGAGCCCCACTCGAATGTCCTTCGCTATAAAATGCTGCGCGCCAACACATCGCCGAAGCGGCGATAAATATATAGAGAATTGTAATGAAATTCGATAATGATTTGATAATGAAACTAGTGTCGATCAAGAGATAGTCAATTGAGCGGCTCTATTTTTCGATGGCCGGCGGGGCGCGCGCCGGCCGATGGGCGTCGCGGGAGCTGGGAGCATTTTTTGAAGCATTCGACGAACGGAAACCATGCCGTCGATGTCGGGCGACACGATGGCGTTGCTTTCGAAACCTTAGGTGGTGTCGTTTCTTCAATCGGTTCCGCGCGCCCATGACCGCGACCGGCGACACCACGGGCCGGCGTCCGGCCGGCCATCGGGAGCCGGCGCAAGTCGGCATGACGCTGCGCGACGTCATCCTGGTCGGTTTCTACCACAAGCGCATCATCATTGCTGTTCTACTGGTCAGCAGCGTCCTGTCCTTGCTGGCATGGGCGCTCAGTCCGATTCATTACATCGCCCAGTCGCAATTGCTGGTTCTGGTCGATCACGATCAGAGCGGCGTGCCCGGGCT